>JAABUQ010000071.1_pt1 | contig 184573 bp, 178 predicted proteins | sample 5560001 | NCBI WGS metagenome assembly JAABUQ01 (sample SAMN10711888, study PRJNA513371) | rock metagenome | isolation source: Antarctica rocks | place: Antarctica: Victoria Land, Finger Mt nord | collected 2015-12-18
TGTGGCTCGGTCAGTCGCATCATGCCAGCGAAGAGACGGCACGAAATCTTGCCACGCGCCATTGACACTATTCGTGCAGACTCATGTGACGCAGTCCACCCGAAGACCTCGCGCAGGAAAGCCACATGGCGGGCAGCACGGACCTGGGTGATCTCGCGCACCTCATGCCCGTGATCCAGCCAAGCATGAACGGGTCGAGCGGCACCTTTCACGGCAACGACTACGCCCTGGTAGACCGCGAAGTCTCGTACCTCTGGAACGGCGACCTGATGGCGGAAACCGCGCTCGATCTCCTGTGGGGCGACGCCGCGCGGGGCCGCGCACTGAAAGCACAGCACACCCCCCTGATGACGAAAGACGAATATCTCCGCTTCATGCACGACCTCTCACGCACCGAAACGTATGGCGAGGTAGAGGTGTTGTAGCGTCAAATACCCTAACCCCCGGCCCCTTCCCCGAAGGGAAGGGGCCGGAGTGCGTCTATGCTTCGTTGCACTCATTCGTGGAGCGGAAGCACGCGGGGGTGTTCGGGTCTTCCGCAAAGCGCGGCGCGATCACGACGTTGCCCTTCGCGTCAATGAACCCGACCTTTTTGGCTACCTCGATGCGGGCGAGGCCGTCTGTGTAGGCAAAGGCGTCCTCGTACTGTGCGGGGATCGCAAACGCGCCCGTGCGGTCAATGAAGCCCCACTTGTCCCCCAGTTGTGCGAGCGCGAGGCCGTCCGCCGAAAAGTTGTCGAGGCCCTGGAACCGGAGGGGGACCACGACCTTTCCTGTTTTATCAATGACACCGAAGCTGCCGTTGCTTCCCACGTAGGTGAGATCACCATTGGCGAACTCACCGACGCTGTCGTACTGCGGTTCGATCACGACCTGGCCTGTTTTGATGTCCGCAAAGCCGAGCATGTCGTTTTGCTGAATGGCGATCAGGCCACCGTACGCAGTATCCGCCATGCCATCAAACATCGCAGGCACCACGAGCGTGCCGGTGGCATCCACGGCGCCCCATTTATCATCTACCTTCACCGGGGCGACACCTTCCGCGCCGAAGCGGTAAGCCGTCTTGAACTGGGGTGCGATCACCATGTTACCCATGCGGTCAATGTAGCCCCACTGATCACCGACCTTCACCGGTGCGAGGTTCGGCCCCGGCGTTGGGCGGCGTGTCGCGCTCGCCGCCGGGTACTCGCCGAACCCGCGCGCGTCGTTATAGGTGAACGGGATGACCACGTCGTTGTTCACGTCTATGAAGCCGTACTTATCGCCCATCTTCGCGGGGGCGAGGCCCGACCCGAAGTAGCTCAGATCGTCGTACATCAGCGGCACGATGACCTTGCCCGTCGGGTCAATCACGCCCCACTTGTCCCCCTGCCGCACGGGTGCCAGCCCATCGAGGAACTCCAGCGCTTCATCATAGTTTATGGGGATAACCGTGGCCCCCGTGCGGTCAATATAGCCGTACTTGCCGCCAAGCTGAATTACCGCGCGTCCCTCGGAGAAACTGAAGACCACGCCAGGGTCCGGCGCGGAGAGGCGCGGCAGCAAATCGTCGGCCCGTACGCCCGACTGCCCCACGAGCAGCACACAGAGCATGACGCCGATCATGCCCGCTCTCATGCCGCTCCGCAGAAACCGCAAAAACCCGCCCCCACGCGCGCGATGCCTGATTGCCATGCCGGTCTCCTTTTTCCCACGAAAAGACGCCGTGCCCCCGCGCGCCACTAAACGGGGAAAACGCGGGGGACACGATGATTATAGCGGAGCGCCGAGGATTGCCGGAAATTGCTGCGGGGATTACGCTTCACCCTCCTTGGAAAAGGCGTCCTCGCCGTCGAAGCGGTACAGGTGCTCGGTCTTGATGAAGTCTATCCCCGCTCCCGCGAGCCGGTTGAGCAAGGCAGCGACCTGTTCGTGCTTGACGACGCCATTCGTGGGAAGGTAGCGGCAACGGGTATGATCGGTGAGAAAGGTTTCGGGGAAGCCGTGCGGCCAGGTGCGCACGCCACGGTTCGTCAGCATGTTCAGTCGCAAGCCGTTGCCGTCGAGCGGTTGCAGCAGGCCGGCGAGCTTGGTTGCGTCACGGTCTTGCCAGTCCACGAACACATCCACGCCGACCAACTCCTTGCGCGCGGACACGGTGGGGCGGATCGTGATCGGTCCCTGCGCGGCGTCGGCGCGGTACGCCGCCGCCTTGAACTGCTGTGGCTCCTGCCCCAGCCGCGCCACGACCGCCTGGGCAAACTCCCGTGTGCCCACACGCTCCACGCTCGTGCCTTCCTTGAAGATGTCCGCCGTGTGGATGCCGTCCTCGATGGTACGCAGCCACGCATTGTGGAGCCGCGTCGCGGTTTCCGCCTGACCGAGATGCACGAGCATCATCACGCCACCAAGCAGCAGGCCGGAAGGGTTGGCGCGGTTCTGGCCCGCGTGACGTGGCGCGGAGCCATGAATCGCCTCGAACATCGCCAGATGGTCGCCGATGTTCGCGCTCCCCGCGAGACCGACGCTGCCCGCGATCTGCGCTGCCACGTCGGAGAGGATGTCGCCGTACAGATTCGGCATCACCACCACGTCAAATGCTTCGGGCGTGGCGGAGAGCTTGGCGGCACCGATGTCCACGATCCAGAACTCGTTTTCGATCTCCGGGTACTCTTTGGCAACTTCGTCGAAGACCGCGTGAAAGAGGCCGTCGGTCATCTTCATGATGTTGTCTTTGCTGAAGCACGTCACCTTTTTGCGCCCGTTGATCCGTGCGTACTCAAAGGCGTAGCGGATGATCTTTTCGCTGCCGGGACGCGAGATGAGCTTCAGGCACTCGTACATCTCATTGGTCTGGCGGTACTCGATGCCGCCATAGACGTCTTCCTCGTTTTCCCGCACGATCACGACATCCATGCCGGGGTACTTCGTGCGCACAAAGGGCGCGTAGGCCACGCAGGGACGCACATTCGCGTACAGGCCGAGCGTTTTGCGCACGGTGACGTTCAGGCTCTTGAAGCCACCCCCCTGCGGCGTCGTGATCGGCGCTTTATAGAACACGCGCGTACGCCGCAGTGAGTCCCACGCTCCCGGCTCGATGCCCGCTGCCTGGCCCGCCAGGTACACACTCTCACCGATATTGATCGTCTCGATATCCAGTTCCGCACCCGCCTCGCGGATCATTAACAGACAGGCATCCATGATCTCCGGGCCGATGCCATCTCCATGCGCTACCGTGATCGGTGTTCCCGCCATGCGTTACTCCTTACCCCTTACTTGCGAACTATGCCTGCTCAAGATACCGCTGTGCCGCGTGCACCATCATCTCCACGCCGATGGCGAGGCTACGCTCGTCAATATCGAACTTCGGGTGGTGGTGGCCCCATATTTTGCCGCTCGCCTCATCGCGGGAGCCAACAAAGAAAAACGCCGAAGGCACGCGCTGCGTGAACTCGCTGAAGTCTTCGCTGCCCATGATCTGCGGGCCATCTATCACGTTGTCCGCGCCGATCACGTCCACCGCGACCGCCCGCACGATCTCCGCCATCCGGGGATCGTTCACGGTGGGCGGCACGAACCGGTGGTACTCCACCTCCGCCGATGCCCGCAAGGTAGTGGCGATCCCCTTAATAATCGCGGGGATGCGCTCTGCCAGTTGGTCGCCCGTCTCCTGGTCGAACCAGCGCACGGAGCCAGAAAGCGTCGCCGTATCCGCGATGATATTGCTGGCGGTGCCGCCCGCGTGCAGCGTCGCGGTCGTGACCACGGCGGGCGAGATCGGGTCTACCTCGCGGCTGACGAGCGTTTGCAGCGTGTTCACGACTTCCACCGCGACGAGCAGCGCGTCCACGGTAGATTGCGGGCGCGCGGCGTGCCCACCCTTGCCCTGAATGGTGACGCGAAAGCTGTCCGCCGCCGCCATCTTCGGCCCAGGGGAGATGTCAATCGTGCCCACAGGCGTTTCTTGCGCCATGTGCAGGCCAATTGCGGCATCAACATGCGGGTTCTCCAGCACGCCATCCGCCACCATCCGCCGCGCCCCGCCGCGCCCTTCCTCGGCGGGCTGAAAGCAGAACACGATGGTGCCGGGCAGTTCCTCCCGGTGCCGCACCAGTACCCGCGCCGCACTGAGCAAGATTGACGTATGCGCGTCGTGCCCGCAGGCGTGCATCACCCCCGCATTCTGGCTCCGGTAGTCAACGGCGTTTTCTTCCTCGATAGGCAGCGCGTCCATGTCCGCCCGGAGCAGCAGTGTTTTCCCCGGCTTGCCGCCCCGCAACACGGCCTTCACGCCCGTCACGGCGATGCCGGTCTGTATCTCTTCCAGCCCGAGCGCACGCAGCCGTTCCGCCACGATGCCGCTCGTGCGCACCTCTTCCAGCCCCATCTCCGGGTGCATGTGGAAGTCCCGCCGCGTGGCGACCAACTCCGGCTCCCACTCCGCGATCTCATCCCGCACGCTCACCGTTGTCGTCATTTCTATCTCCTATCAAATACGCACCGCCGGGTAGTGGGTCAGTTTGAGCTTTCGCACCAGTCGTGACGGGGCCAAAAACGTCAAACTGACCCACTACCGAACCATCAAGACGCCAAGAGAATCAAAATCTTTCTGTATTTCTTGGCGTCTTGGCGTCTTGGCGTTTCAATCCCTGTTATAGCGAGTAGTCGCCCGTGTGCGCTTCTTCGAGGTAGCGGGCGAGCAAGTCAATACACGCCTGCACATCCACCGCGCTTACCATCTCGTTCACGGTATGGACGTAGCGGCAGGGGATGCTGAGGGTAAAGGCGGGGACGCCGCCCCGTTGCCGCTGCACGCCGCCAGCATCCGTACCCCCGGCGGGCAGGATTTCCATCTGATGCGCGATGCCCTCACGCTCGGCGATGGTGCGGAAGTGGCGCACGAGCTTCGGGTTGCAGATAAGCGAGGAATCCATGATCTTGATCGCCGCGCCACCACTGAGCGTCGTCACCGTGTTCTCCGCGCCGCCACCGGGGATGTCCATCGCCAGGGTCACGTCCAGCGCGACCACAATCGTCGGGTCGAGCGCGTAGCCACTCGTGGTCGCCCCCCGCAGCCCGACTTCCTCCTGCACCGTCGCCACGGCGAAGATCGTCGCCTCGTGCGAGCGCATCGCGCGCATCGCCTCGAACATCACGAACACCGCGACGCGGTCGTCCATCGCTTTGGAGATGTAGTTGTCGCCGACCTTTTCCATCGTGCGGTCCATCGTCACGTAATCGCCGACGTGAACCTGCGCTTTAACCGCCTCGGCAGACAGGCCGAGGTCTACGAAAAAGTCTTCCCGCGTCAGCGGGGGCGGCGTCTGCCCCCCTTGCAGGTGTGGCGGCTTGCGGGCAGATTGCAGCGCCCCCCGAAGCACGGCACCGCTCTCGGTGGTAACGAGAACGCGCTGCGCAGCCATGTTCGCCGGGTCGTGCCCGCCGAGGGGCTGAAGGCGCAGAAAGCCCTTGTCGTCAATGTACTTCACGAGAAAACCGATCTCGTCCATATGCGCCGCGAGCATCACGCGCACGTCATCTCGCCCGCGTTTGGTGCCGATCACGTTGCCCATCACGTCCGTGCGCACGTCGTCCGTGAGTATGCCGAGCTCCTCACGGGCAATCAGCCGTTGCTGCTCCTCGCGTCCCGGCACGCCGGGTGTCTCCAGCAATCGCTTCAGCAACGCCTCGTTCATCGCCATGCCGCTGCATCCTTTCCCTGCTTTGTCTGTACGCTCATTGGCCCCATCGCCAGCCCATTACTAAATAGGGGGAAAGCGTAGCAGCGACGGGGGCGGACGTAAAGCGGGCAGGGAGCCAGGTGGCTGACAGATCAATCCGAAACCGTTGCGGGTTCGACGGATTCGGCGGGCGCCAGGTTGGATGCGGAGGTGGAGCCGGGAGCGGTATCCGGGGAATTGTCAGACGGACCCTCGATGCGCGGCAGGCGAATAATGAATGCCGTGCCGTGGCCGACACTGCTTTCTACGCTCATCGTGCCCCCAAAGGTGTAGACGATCTCCTGCGCGATTGCCAGCCCGAGGCCCGCACCGCCGTCGTCGCGTCCACGCGCGGGCGTGCCGCCACGGTAAAACCGCTCGAACAGGTGCGGCAGGCGGTCGGCGGGAATGCCAGGGCCGTCGTCCGTGACGCGCAACTCCACCTGTTGCCCCACGGGCGACAGCCGCACCCAGATGTGCCCCTCCGGTGGCGTGTACTTCACGGCGTTATCGAGCAGGATGAGCGCGAGCTGCTTGAGCCGGTCGGAATCGCCTCGCACCCAGAACGGCGGCTCCGTAGGAGCGTATACAATGGTATGCCCGCGTGCGAGGCCGCGTGCGGCACGCACCGCGCTCTCCACCGCCCCATCGAGCCGCACGGGGCGAGGTGGCGACTGCTCCCCCGCCTGCGCCCGCGCGAGTGTAAGCAGGTCATTGACGAGGCGGCTCATGCGCTCCGCCTCTATGGCGACCTCCTCCAGGATTTCCGCCCGCTCGGTGGGGTCCATCTGTTCACCGAGTTGCCGCATCACGTCGGCATTGCCTCGAATGGCGGTCAGGGGCGTGCGCAGTTCGTGTGAGGCGTCCGCGATAAAGCGGCGCTGCGACTCAAACGCCGCTTCAAGCCGCCCCAACATGCCATTGAATGTGCGCGCGAGGGCCGCGACCTCGTCTCGCGTGCCGGGAACACGCACGCGCCGCGAGAGGTCTTGCGCCCGCTGAATGCGCGCCGCGTCTCGTGCCATCCGACTGATTGGGCGGAGCGCACTCTGCGCCACCGCGTAGACGATCAGCGCGAGCAGTACCGTCGCGACAAGCGTGCCTATCGCGAGCATCAGAGAGATTGTGCGCACCTCCAGTGAAACGGGCGCCACCGGCTTTGCCGCGACCACGATGCCGATCAGATGCTCATCGAGATTCACGGGAAACCAGTAGATACGAAGTAATTTGCCGTCACTCAGCCGGTAGTCCTGCAAGGAATCGAGCAAATGCTCCGCAAGGGAAACATCCGCAGGGGTGGGGCGAAAATAGTTATCGTACCCACTCGAACGCTGCAACGGGTTGCCTTTGTTGTCAAAAAGCTGCACATAGACCCCGTCCTGCTGCTCGATACGGTCAAACCGATCCTGGCTGGGAACTACGAGGTTTACTTGCGCCACGGAAGTTCCCGGAGCGTAGTACACATCGCCGGTGAGGCGAAGTTCCCCCCGTGCATCCCGCGCGCCGACCTTCAGCGCGACATCGAGGTCTTTGTACTTCGCAAAAAAGATTTGCTGCCCGATGATCGCCGCGAATGACGCGAGGGTGACGAACAGGATCGTGGTGTACCAGAACGTCAGGCGGAGCCGCATACTCATCGGCGATCACTCACGTTCGCGCAGGGCGTAGCCTACGCCACGCACGGTATGAATGAGGCGCGACTCGCCCGCCTCCTCCAGCTTGGTGCGCAGGGCGCGGACGTACACTTCCAGCACATTCGACTCGCCGTAAAAGTCTTCGCCCCAGACGCGGTCCATGATGAGATCGCGCGGGAGCACCTGTCGCGGGTTGCGCAGAAAGAGCACGAGCAGGTCAAACTCGCGTGCCGTCAGTTCGAGGTGCCGCTCGCCCCGGCGCACCTCGCGCGTGCCCAGGTCTATAGTGAGGTCCGCGAACCGAAGTGTTTCACTCACATGCCCGTTCGTTGGCGCCACTGCGGTCGCGCGCCGCAACAGGGCACGCACGCGGGCAAGCAGTTCATCGAGCGCGAACGGCTTGACGAGGTAATCGTCCGCCCCCGCGTCAAGCCCCCGCACGCGGTCCGAAACACCGTCCCGCGCCGTCAGCATGAGTACAGGCATGTGTTCGCCCGCCGCACGAAGCCGCCGCGCCACTTCCAGCCCGTCGAGATCGGGCAACATCAGATCGAGCACAACGAGGTCGGGCGAACGGTCACGTACCGCATCGAGCGCGGCCTTGCCCCCCTCCGCGACCGTGACCATGTATCCATCCAATGCGAGGCCACGCCGCAGTACATTGGCGATGGCCCGCTCATCTTCCACCACGAGGATGCGTTCCCCACTCATTTCCGCGCTCCCTCGTTTGCCACATACGCGCCCGCATAGGCATTGTAGCGCACAATCCAACCACTGTTCAGCCCCCCGCGATTCCCTTTGCAAGTGGTGAGGGAATCGGAGAAAACGCCTTGCATTGCCGGATAGACTCGCGTATACCCAATCTGGCACGAATGCGTGGGGAACAATGGGACTGTTTCGCGGGAGAGGGACCTGACTGATGCGCTACAATGCCAGACACACCGGACGCGGCCTCGTGATCTGCCTGATGGCGGTGATCCTTTCCGGTACGGGCGTCCCTGCCGTATTCGCGGACGCGACCCCCAATCCCCAACCCGCGCGACACGACGGAAGCACACCGGTAGGCATCACCGCACAGGCCATGCCTCCCGCGATTGCGACGATCACACTCCCCCCAACCACAGTCGCCACGACGGGTACACCGGCGACGCCCGCTCCCACCGTCACCGCCGCCACGCATACACCGACCGTCACCGCTTCCCCATCCACCACCCCAACGAGCGTGACAAGCGCGGCGACGATTACAACCACCGCGACGCCCACAGCCACGGTCACATCTCATTCGGTGCCAGGAGGCCGCCAACCCTCGTCGCGCCCGCCCAAAGTCGCCACGCCCAACCCCCTCCCCCCGACGCACCCCCTCGGCACGCCCACCGGCACGCCGCAGGTTGCTCCCTCCCCGCACCCGGCATTGCCATACCGCGATGCGAACTTCTTGCGCGGCATCAACTACATCTCCTATAGCACCAACGGTGACGGCTACACGAAGTACGACCAGATTGCCTCAAACATCGCCCCCTCCGGGGCAAACTGGGTTGCCATCGTGCCAAGTTGCTATCAGGATACGAACACTTCCACGACCATTTCCTGTGATGCTGCGGTAAATGACAGCGGCGGCAATGGCTACACGCCTACCGACGCCGATGTGACGCTGGCGATCACCAGGGCGCACGCAGCAGGGCTGAAAGTGATGCTCAAGCCTCAGATCGAGGTGCGTAATGGCTACCGGGGCCAGATCGGCTTCGGCACGGGAGCGGGTTCGGAAGCGAACTGGGCGGCGTGGTTCAACAACTACCGCGCAGCGGTGATCGGGCGTTACGCCCCCATCGCGCAGAACTTCAACGTGGAAGCGTTTGTGGTCGGTACGGAACTCACGGACACGAACACGGACCCCGCGTGCGACCCCGGCATCAGCGCACAGCGTGGGGCGAACTGGACGGCAGTCGTGACATTCCTACGCACGCTCTACAGCCACAAGGACGGGAGCGGGCACGAATTGACGAAGATCATGTATGCTGCGAACTGGGGCACGTACGATTGCGCCGAAGTCAAGAGCGTGAACTGGTGGGGCAGCCTCGATTACATCGGCGTGGACGCCTATTACCCGCTCATCGTTGCCCCCAATGGCACCTTTGACCCGACTATTGCGCCCCCATTCGCGGACCTGGTCGCGGGCTGGACAGATGACAATGCCCCCGTGAACGTCGGCAACGGCGGCATCGCGCCGACTACAAGCCTCGCCGCCATTTCCGCCGCGAACGGCAACAAGAAAGTACTCCTTACGGAAGTCGGCTATCAGTCCATGCACGGCACCACGCAGCAGCCGTACGGCATCTACGTTTCGCCCGACCCGCCCTTCTCCTTCGGGGAGCAGGCGCTCGCGTTCCGGGCCACCTTTGAGGCGCTCGCCGGGTAGCCCTGGCTGGCGGGGATGTTCTGGTGGGGCGCGTTTATCACCGACCCACCCTTTGACCCGACCACGGACAACAACTACCCGTTCTACGGCACGCCCGCCGGAGACGTGCTGCGCAACTACTACGGCGCGGCCGCCCCGCAACCGGCTCGCCATCCATAAGGAAAATCGCAGGCGGTACGTCGCACATGAGTGGCAAGCAGATCTGCTTGCCACTCATGTGTGATGGGAGCGGAATAGGTGCCCGCACATACCGTTGCATCTGGTAATCTTAAGGTGCAGCATCCGTGGGGGTTACGATGGCGACACTGACCGAGGCGCAACGGGCATTTCTGAGCGAGGTGCGGTAAGCGGTGGTTGCGACGATTAACGCCGACGGCACACCGCAGCAAACCGTGCTCTGGTATGCGTTGCAGGGCGATACAATCGTGATGAACACCGCGCGGGGCCGCCTGAAGGACCGCAACCTGCTGCATGACCCGCGCATCTCGTTTTGTATCGAGGATGCGTACCGGTACCTGACGATTCGCGGCACCGCCACGCTGGACGACGATCAGGCGCACGCGCAGGCGGATGTTGCCCGCATCGCCCGCCGGTATACCCCAGTGGAGCGCCTCGATCAGCAGGTTGCGAGCTTCCGCACGGAGGAGCGTGTCACGATCCGCATGACGATAGACCACGTTCACGCGCGCGGTATCTGAGCGGTCACAGGTCAGGGGCAATACCCAGTGCATGAGTGTGCGGGTGGTTCGTTTCGATTTTCTCTTTGGGAGGCGATATGAGCACGAAGTTCGTCGGTTACTCGGCCTCACTGGAACAGTTTCACCCTAACGATCTCGTCCGCTGGTGCCAGCAGGCGGAGGATGTGGGCTTTGGCGGCGTGTTTGCCTCCGAGCATTTTCACCCCTGGACACCGGAGCAGGGGCAGGCGGCCTTTGTCTGGACCTTTTTCGGCGCGCTCGGCCTTGCCACAAAAACGATGCGCTTCGGCACGGGCATCACCTGCCCGACCTTTCGCTTTCACCCGGCGGTGGTGGCACATGCCGCCGCGACCACCGAGGCGATGTTTCCCGGCCGCTTCTACCTCGGCCTCGGTTCGGGCGAAGCCCTCAACGAGCACATCATCGGCGGCATCTGGCCCGAAGCGCCCACCCGCCTCGCCATGATGAGCGAGGCCGTGGAAATCATCGCGAAGCTCTTCACCGGCAAGGTCGTGAAGCACAAGGGTGAGTTCTTTACGCTCGAATCCGCGAAGCTCTACACGATGCCGGACACGCCACCGCCCATCTACATCGCCACGGGTGGCCCCGTTACTGCCGAGCGCACGGGCAAAACGGTGGATGGCCTGATTACCGTCGGCGCGGCGGACGAGAAAATCCGGGGCCTCTTTGACCGCTTCGAGAAGGGTGCGCGGGCGGCGGGTAAGGACCCCGCGACGATGCCGAAGCTGATCCAGATTCACACCAGTTGGGCGGAAAGCGACGATGCGGCGGTTGCACAGGCGGTCAAGGAGTGGCCGAACGGCGGCATGCCGTGGCCGAAGGCGGACGTGCGCAACCCCGAAGACTTTCAGGCAATGGCGAAGTACATTCGCCCGGAAAACTTCAAAAACCGCGTGCTGATGAGCGCGGACTGGGAGCAGCACCGCGCCCATGTGCAGCGGTACGTAGATATGGGCTTTGACGAGGTGTACGTCCACAACGTCGGCAAAAACCAGGCGGAGTGGATCGAGGGCATGGGCAAGCATGTCATCCCGTACCTCAAGTGGCCCACCGAAACCACGAGCGCGACAGCAGCGCCCCCACAACCGGCAGCGGTCGCGGGGGGCGGCGCGGCGTGAATGTGGTCGCAGTCGCAGGGGGCGTGGGCGGCGCGAAGCTCGCCCACGGCCTGTATCGCGCCTTGCCTCCCGATAGCCTGACGGTCATTGGCAACACTGCCGATGATCTGACGCGCTATGGCCTGCATATCAGCCCCGATCTCGATACCGTGATGTACACCCTCGCGGGCCTCGCCAATACGGTCACGGGTTGGGGGGTGGCAGGGGATACTTTCACCGCGCTCAATACGCTCGCGCGTTACGACACCGACGCCGCGTGGTTTCAGCTTGGCGATGCCGACTTCGCTACGCACATCTGGCGTACCAATCATTTGCACGCGGGCGAAACACTCACCGAAGTGACGGCGGGGATGCTACGCGCCCTCGGCGTACGGGCGCGGCTCCTGCCAATGTGCGATGAGCGCGTCGCCACACTTGTTGAGACGCCGGAGGGCTGGCTGGAGTTTCAAGACTACTTCGTACGCCGCCGCCATGCGTTGCCTGTTTCCGCCGTGCGTTTCGAGGGGATCGAGGAGGCGCAGGTCACGGCGGACGTGATGGACGCGCTGGCAACGGCGGACATCATTGTGTTCTGCCCCTCGAACCCCCTCGTCAGCATTGGCCCCATCCTCGCTGTGCCGGGGTTGCGCGATGCCCTCACCGCAAGCCACGCGATCAAAATCGGCGTGTCGCCGATTATTGGGGGCAAAGCATTGAAAGGCCCGGCGGACCAGATGCTCGCGGGGCAGGGCGTGGAGGTCTCCGCATACGGTGTCGCGAGCGGTTATATCGGTCTGCTGGACGGTTTCGTGATAGACGACGCGGATGCCGCCGATGCCGAACGCATTCAGGCGCTTGGCATCGCGACTTGGGTGGGAAACACGGTGATGCAGTCCGACGATGACCGCGAAGCGCTCGCAAAGATCGTATACGACTTTGCCTATACATTGCAGTGAGAGACAGATTGCCTATGCGGATCGTCGCGCTCGTGCCCGTGAAGGGTCTTGCCCAGGCCAAGAGCCGCCTCACCCCGCCTTTCACGGCAAGCGAGCGCGCGGCCTTTATGCGCGACGCGCTGACACATGTACTTGGAGCGATCACAGCTTCCGGCGTGGTTGCGCGCACCCTTGTAGTCAGCCCGGACGAGACGGTACACGCACAAGCCATCGCGCTCGGTGCAACCCCGTTGCTCGATACAGCGGGCGACCTGAACGGCGCACTCGATCTCGCCCGCGTCGCCGCGCTCGCCGGTAGCGCGGATGCCGTACTCGTGGTTCATGCCGATTTGCCACGCCTCCTGCCCGCCGAGATCGCGGCAATCGTCGCCGCCTTGCCGCCGCCGCCTGCGGTCGTTTTCGCCCCCGACCATACGGGAACAGGCACCAATGCGCTGCTCGTCGCGCCACCCGACGCACTGCCCTTCCACTTTGGCACGGGCAGCTTCGCGCATCACCGTGCCGAAGCCAACGCCCGTGCCCTGCCCTACGCCATTGTCCGCGCGCCGGGGGTTGCCGGAGACGTAGATACGCCGGATGATATGCTCTCGTTAGTGAGCAGCAGGCAGTAGACGTTAGCCTGTACGCAGTGGGGAAGTATGCAGTATGCAGCGGGAAAGTTTGCATTTTGCCGCGTACTGCAAGCTGTATACTCATTACCGAAGGGAGTAGATATGAGCGTAGAGATCATCGGCGTGCGGGGGATTGGCGATATCGTGCCGGGGGACGATCTATCGGCGATCATCGCGGGCGCAGTCGCGGAAACGCCGCTCCAGGGCGGCGATATCGTGGTGGTAACGCATAAGATCGTCTCCAAGTCCGAGGGCCAACTGGTAGACCTGCGTACGGTCACACCCTCGCAGTTCGCCCGCGAGTGGGCGGCGCAGTGGGACAAGGACGCGCGGCAGGTGGACGTGGTGCTGCGCGAGAGCCGCCGCATCGTACGCATGGAGCGCGGCATCATCATCGCGGAGACGCGCCATGGCTTTATCTGCGCGAATGCCGCCGTGGACGCCTCGAATGTCGAAGGTGAAACCGTGTGCCTGCTGCCGAAAGACCCGGACGCCTCCGCCGCCCGCATTCACGCCGGGTTGCGCGAGCATACGGGGCGAGAGGTCGCGGTCGTGATTACGGACACCTTTGGACGCCCCTGGCGAAACGGCCTCGTCAATATCGCCATCGGCGTCGCGGGAATGCCCCCCCTGAGCGACTACCGGGGCCAGACCGACCCCTACGGCAACGATTTGCGCGTCACCGTGCTCGCGGTCGCGGACGAGGTGGCGAGCGCGGCGGAACTGGTGATGGGCAAGCTGGAGAAGGTGCCCGTCGCCATTATCCGGGGCTACGAATACGCGGCCACTCCCGGCGCCGGGCAAGAACTCATCATGGACCCCACCCGCGATCTTTTCCGCTAAGCCGTTCCGAACCGCATGGCATCGCTTTCACGATCCGTGCGGCCCGACGAATGTGCGCGGATTGCCCGCATTCTTTCCGGCATTGTTGCCGGTTTTTCCTGTTCATCACGCCGGTCGCCCCGTATGCTAGAAAGCAGGAGGCGTTTGCGAGAACGTTCCAGGACGCACGCGGATGCGCGAGCGGTAGCGGCGTTGAGCCGGGGGGGGTTGCGATGGCGACGAAGCGGAGTATTGCAAGGGCGAAGCAAGTGGCGAACGTATTTATGGGGAAGGGAAACCTTGTGCATCCAGGCGACGGGCGACGCGGATTGCGACGGCATCGTTCGCTGCCCTGCTCCGTCATTGGTTTGATCGTTCTGGCCCTCAGCCTTTCCGGCGTCGGCGCGGCGACGGTTCCGGGAATGGTGCGGGCGGCGGGCACAGCGGTGGGTACCATCGCGCCACAGCCCGCGCGCCATGACGCCCCGCCCCTGGCAATCACCACGACCCCGCGCCCGACCGCGACGGTGCCCGCGACGGCGACCGCAACAACACCCGCAACAGCAAAGGCAACAACGGCAGCCGCGCCACCACACGCGGTGAAGCCCCATGACGACGGGATTATGCCTCAGCCCCCAACACATCCCGTCGCGCCACAACCGGGGAACGTTGCGCCCCAGCCCATGTCGCACCCGGTCGCGCCGCAACCAGGCATCGTGACGCCCCAACCGCCGCGTCACGAACTCCCACGCTTCGCACGCGGCGTCAACCTGCCCGCACCATCGTTCAACTCGCCCGACTTCGTGCCCGGCGTCTATGGCACGAACTACACGTACCCCACGGGCGACGACCTCGATTACTTCAAGAGCAAGGGTCTCACGCTGTTCCGGTTGCCGTTCTCGTGGGAGCGGATGCAGCGCACCCAGTTCGGCCCGCTGGACGCCGAGCAAGTGGGCTACATGGACACCTTTCTCGCCGCCGCCCACGCGCGCAATGTGCAGGTGATCCTTGATGTCCATGCCTTTGACCGCTACTACAACGTGCTCATCGGCACGGCAACGGTGCCAAACAGCGCCTTTGCGGACTTCTGGGGCAAGCTCGCGGCACGCTACGCGACGGAGACGACAATCACCGGGTATGACCTGAGCAATGAACCGCACGATACCGGCGGTCTTTGGCCCGCCACCGCGCAGGCGGCGACCAACGCGATCCGGCTGGTGGATCACATGCACACCATCGTAGTTGAAGGCGACAACTACGCCGCCGGTTCGACCTGGACGACCTACAATGAAACCCTTTCGATCAACGACCCCGACAACAACCTCAAATACTCGGCACATGTGTACTTCGACGCGGACGCTTCCGGGCAATACGTGCAGTAGTATGATGCCGATGGCGCCTACCCCACGATCGGGGTAGACCGCGCGCAACCATTTGTGGACTGGCTCAACCGGCATCATGTTCGTGGCTACGTCGGGGAGTACGGCGTACCGAACAATGACGCGCGCTGGCTCACGGCGCTTGACAACTTCCTCACGTACCTCGATACCAACGCGCTCGATGGCACCTATTGGGCCGGTGGGCCATTCCTCGACGGCTATCCGCTCTCCGTCAACCCCGGCCCGATGGGGCAGGACGCCCCGCAAATGACCGTACTCACCCAGCACCTCGGCAAATGAGTGCGTGGTGTCGGCGAACATCTTTCCCTCACTGATCGCTCATCACACAGTAACGTGACGCTCACCTTCGCCGCCGTAGACTACGCGGGGCGCGGAAAAGACAACGCGCGGTGCGAGCCGCGCCGTATGCTCTCTTTGCCGCCCGCGTCGTGACGCATTAGCGAAAGGAACGTCCGCATGGCTCGTACCGCCCTCAGTCGCCGCCGTCTGCTGACCCTTGCCGCCGCCGGTTGCGTGGCCGCGATCGCCGCCTCCACGCGCGGCGTTACCCGCACGGGCGCGGCGGATTTGCCCGCGCCGCCTGCTACCGGCCCACTGACCGCGCAGGCCGGTGGTGGCCTGCCCACCCTCATCTCCGGCGCGCAAAAGGAGCAGGCGCTCTCCACCATTGCCCTGCCGGATGACTGGTCGAACTACGGCGAGATCAAAAAGGCGTTCCTGAAAAAATACCCATTCCTCAAGCACAACGATCTCAACCCGGATGGCAGTTCGTCTGAAGAAATCGAAGCGATCCGGTCAAACGCGGGCAACACGGGGCCGCAAAACCCGGATGTGGTAGACGTCGGTTTTTCGTTCGGCCCGACCTCCAAAGACGCAAGTCTTCTCCAGCCCTACAAAGTATCCACCTGGGAGACGATTCCGGCCTCGATCAAGGACGCGGATGGCTACTGGTACGGTGACTACTACGGCGTGATGGCCTTTGAGGTCAACACGCAGGTCGTGACCAATGTGCCGCAAGACTGGTCCGACCTGCTCAAGCCCGAATACAAGGGCCAGATTGCCCTCGCGGGCGATCCGACCGCCGCCACACAGGGGATTGACGCGGTCTGGGCCGCCGCGCTCGGCACGGGTGGTTCGCTCGACGACGCGACTACGGGATTGAATTTCTTCAAGCAGTTGAACGCCTCCGGCAATCTGCTGCCCGTAATCGCCAAGCCCGCCACCATTGCGAAAGGCGAAACGCCGATCACGATGCGCTGGGACTACAACGCCCTGTCGAACCGCGACAACACGGGCGCGGACACGATCACCGTGGTCTATCCCCAGAGTGGCACCATCGCGGGCGTATATGTGCAGGCGATCAGCGCCTACGCGCCGCGCCCAAACGCCGCGCGGCTGTGGATGGAGTACCTGTACTCGGACGAAGGACAGTTGCTCTACCTCGCGGGATATGCCACGCCAGCCCGCTTCGATGACCTGAAGGCACGCAATGCGATCCCGCAGGATTTGCTCGCCAAGCTGCCTGCGACCAATGTCTCCGTGGGCTTTCCCACCAACAGCCAGATCAGCACCGTGACCGACCAGATCAAGAGCGGTTGGGCCTCCGTGGTCGGCGCGAAACTGTCGTAGTAACGGGCGAACGGGCCAACAGTGCAACGGGGCGGGGAGGGCTTTGCATGGCGGTCGCGGCACGGGTCGAAACGGGTGAACGGGGTGAACAACGCCACGTCCGTCGCGTGAATGGGCGTGATCTATGGGCGTGGGCGGGTATCGTGCCGTTCGCGCTCTTTATCACCGCGTTTCTGCTCTGGCCCGCCGCCTCGATTGTCACGCAGAGTTTTGAAGGGCCGAACCGGCGCTTCACCCTCGCCAACCTCGCCAAACTCGGTGACCCAAACATCCGCGCGTCGTACCTGTACACATTTGAGTTGAGCGCGGTCACGGCGCTGGGCGGGGGCTTGCTCGGTTGCCTGCTCGCCTACGCCGTGACCACCGGGCGGTTGCCCCGATGGATACGGTCTGCGCTCCTCAGTTTTTCGGGGGTGGCCTCCAACTTCGCAGGCATCCCGCTCGCCTTTGCCTTTATCGCCACCCTGGGCAATCTCGGGCTGGTGAACACCGTTTTGAAAAATTTCGGGTTGAGCCTGCGCGCCCTGAACTTCAACCTGTACAGCTTTCTTGGGCTGGCGCTCACATATACCTATTTTCAAATTCCCCTGATGGTACTCGTGATGGCGCCGACCTTTGATGGCCTCAAGCGCGAGTGGGGCGAGGCCGCCGCCAGCCTCGGCGCAACGGACGCGCAGTACTGGCGGCACGTCGGCGTGCCGGTGCTGCTCCCCTCCGTGCTTGGGGCGATGGTGCTGCTATTTGGCAATGCGTTCGGGGCGCACGCCACTGCCTTTGCCCTCACCGGTGGGGGCGGGGGCACAAAGGTCGTGACGATCCTGATCGGCGCGCAACTGAGTGGGGACGCAAAGACGAACCCCGGCCTCGGCAACGCGATGGCGGTGGGGATGATTGGGGTGATGTCCCTGACCATCGTGGCGTACGCGGTGCTCGGACGCCTCGCCGCGCGTTGGACACGGCGATGAGGGCAGTGCGGCGACGGTTCTGGTCATGGCTCTGGCTCGCTCTCGGCGCGGGCTATTTTCTGGTGCCACTCTACGCGACGGCGCAGTTTTCGCTAGGGGCGAAGCGCGGCACCACCAGCTTGCTCGCATACACGAATGTGCTCGCCGCCCCGCGCTTCGCCCAGAGCTTTACCTTTTCACTGCGCGTCGCCCTCGCCACTATCGTCGTGAGCGTGCTGCTCATCGTGCCGACAGCGTACTGGGTGCATCTGCGCCTGCCACGGCTGCGCACGGCGCTGGAGTTCTGCACACTGCTGCCATTCGTAGTACCGGCGGTGGTACTCGTTTTTGGCCTCATCCGGGCATACAACCGCACACCCCTGACGAACAGCGGCGAAGGCCTCGCCGTGCTGCTCGTCGGCAGTTACGTGGTGCTCTCGCTCCCGTACATGTACCGCGCGGTGGACAATGGCTTGCGCGCGGTGGATGTGGTCACGCTCACGGAAGCGGCGCAGAGCCTGGGCGCGAGCTGGTTCGTGATCCTGCGCGCGGTGATCCTGCCCAACGTGCTCGTCGCCGTCTTGAGCGGCGCATTCGTCACCTTTGCCATCGTGATGGGTGAGTTCACGATTGCCTTTCTGCTCGCGCAGCCAGGCTTTGGCCCGTATATGAATCAGGTGGCGAGCAGCAAAGTTTACGAGCCGTCGGCGCTGGCGATCCTCAGCTTCGCCCTCACCTGGGTCTCGATAGCCCTGATTCAACTCGTGGCGGGGCGCATCTCCCGAACGGGAGCGCGTGAAGCGGCGCGATAGCGAGGCGAGAGGGAGGCACCAGGGCATGGCATATCTGGAACTGCGGGACTTGCATAAGCGTTTCGGCGCGACCGTCGCCGTAGACTGTTGCACCCTCACGGTAGAGCGCGGCGCGTTCGTGTCGCTGCTCGGCCCTTCGGGGTGCGGCAAAACGACCACACTGCGGATGATCGCGGGGTTCGAGCCACCAACGAGCGGCACGATCCACCTCGATGGCGCGGACATCTCCCACCTGCCGGTGAACCGCCGCAACATCGGCGTGGTCTTTCAGTCGTACGCCCTGTTCCCGAATATGACCGTGGGGCAGAACATCGCTTTCGGGTTACGCCTGAAAGGGATGGCGCGGGGGGCAATCCGCCTGCGCGTGCGCGAACTGCTCGCCCTGATTGATCTCGCCGCGATGGAAGGCCGCTACCCGCACCAGCTTTCCGGCGGGCAACAACAGCGCGTCGCGCTTGCCCGCGCGCTCGCCATCGAGCCGCGCGTCTTGCTGCTCGACGAACCCCTCTCCGCGCTCGACGCGCGCATTCGCGTCAGCCTGCGCAACGAAATACGCGTCATTCAGCGCGAACTGGGCATCACCACGATCTACGTCACGCACGACCAGGAAGAAGCCCTCTCGCTGTCCGATCAGGTTGTGGTGATGAACCGTGGGCGCGTAGAGCAGATCGGCGCCCCGCTCGCCGTCTACAATACCCCCGCCACACCGTTTGTCGCCGCGTTTGTGGGCACGCTGAACCTGCTGTCAGCCATCGTGGAAGACCCGGTGGCGGGCCACGTCACGGTGGACGGCCAGCCGCTCACCGGAATTGACGCGGTGCGTGCGTGCCGCCCCGGCGAAACGGTCACACTGGCGTTGCGCCCCGAAGCGATCTCGCTCGGTACGGTAGACGCGGAAATCGGCCTGCGCGCGACCGTGGACGATGTGATCTTTCTCGGTGGCCTCGTGCGCGTGCGTGTACGGCTCGGCGCGGACACCGTCAATCTGGACCTCCTGAACCGTCCGGGTATCGCCCTCCCCGACCGTGGTGAGGCGGTCACGCTCGCGTTTCCCGGCGCGGCCTGTCTGCTGCTCGACGACACCATGCCCGCGCGCGACCTGATCGCCGTGTAACGCGGGACTGTAACGCGGGACATGGCGCGCGAATCGTGCGCTACCCACGTCTTCCGTGTTTTCGTCTCGCCGATGTTCCCCGAATCTGCCCAATCACACTTGAACCACCCGCGCGCAACACCGACGCGCGGGTTTTATTGCAGCCCGTTTGGGGGGTATTTCGTCGCAAACATAGGGTGCCACTACCACCGCAGAAGGACGCGCTTGCATCCCCATCGAATGCATCAGGTGACAAAGGCAGTGCGGGAGTAAAACATAAGTGCCACCGGAGCGGTGACACCAACGAACGGAACGAGGCAAGGTCCTCGCCCCGCTCACACAGGAGGCACACGATGAACACGCGAATCACGCGAAATTCAATGAACGTACGGCGGTATGTTACGGCGGGCGTGGTGGCAGCAGCCCTCGCGCTGGCAAGTCTCGGCGCCACGGCGGTCAGTGCGAACCCGGTCGCGGATGACGCGGCGGGCAGCATCTATCCGCCAAACGGCGGCTACGTGACCGTTACGCCTCAGCTTCCCCTTCCCGCGCCCTACGTGACGAGCAATCCGGTGAACGTCCTCCCGGCGCCGTTTATTGGCGGCTTGCAAACGGACACCAACGCCGACCGCAACTAACACGTCCCTCGTCCTCTCCCCAACCCCCTGCTTTCCGCCCCGGCCCCTCCACAGGCCGGGACGTTTTTGTGCGTACGACTTCTCACCAGGTTGGCAAGTTCGCCGTTTACTTGACAGCCCCCGGCCCATCGCCTACCCTGACCGCTGCCAACAAGGAACAGGTTGCATACGATTCAGCGATGAAAAACCCACTGCTTCGCCCCCTTGCGGGCGCGCGACGTGAAGGAGGATGAAACGATGCGTGAGTTCACGGAACGGCAGTACGCCGTTAGCCGTCGAGGATTGCTGCGCACGGCGCTCGCCGGGGCCGTCACGGCGGCGAGTGGGGCGCTGCTTGCGGCATGTGGTGGCGCTGCTGCCCCCACAGCCCCCACCGCGCCCGCCGCAACGGCTGCCGCCAAGCCCACGGCGGCAACGACCGGCACGGTGGCCGCAAGCCCTGCCGCTGCCAGCCCCGCCGCGTCAGGCAGTGGCGCAACGATGGCCCCGGTAGCCGCCGCGACGAGCGCGGCCACGAGCGCCACGTCCGCGCCCGCATCCGCGCCGTCGCCTGCGGCATCGGGGGCAATGGGCAGTACCGCCCCGGTGCCTACCCCCGATGCCAATGGCAAGATTCCCTCGCTCGCCCCCGGTGTGCCGGAGGCGTACACGAAGTTCCCCACGCCCTTCAAAAGCGTGGCGATGATCCCCGGTAAAGGTACCAAGGTCACGGCACTCATTGTAGCGTACAACCCGCCGCCGCCGCCGCGCGAACAGAATAAGTGGTGGCAGGAACTAGAAAAGCGGCTCGGCATCACCTTTGAGCCGATCATTCAACCCGCCGACGGCTACCCGGAGAAACTCTCTTCTATTGTCGCCAGTGGTAGCCTGCCAGACCTCACCTTTCTCTACTTCGAGCAGGTGCCCGACCAGTACAAGGCCATTCAGCAGGGCGCGTACACCGACCTGACGAGCGAGCTTTCCGGCGCGTCCCTGAAGCAATATCCCAATCTTGCGCTCTTTCCCGACTACCTCTGGAAGAACTCCGCCGTCAGTGGCAAGCTCTATGGCGCCCCGCGCTCGCTCCTGCTCACAGGGGCGCAGATGATGTGGCGCAAGGACTGGGCGGAAAAGTTCGGCAACCCGAACCCAAAGAACGCCGATGAGTTCGCCGACCTGATGACCAAGTTCACAAAGGGCGACCCGAACGGCACCGGCAAGCAGGACAGTTACGCCATTCATACGATCCAGCAGTTCGCCTTCGGTCTCTCGTTTTTCTCGAACATGTTTCGCGTGCCGAACTTGTGGCGGAAAAACCCGGACGGCACGCTCACGGCGTATCTAGAGACGGAAGAGTTCAAGAACACGCTTGCGTACCAGAAGCGGCTGTACGACCTCGGCATCTTTCACCCGGACACCGCGACGGGCAACCGCACCCAGCGCAAGGACTACATCACCAGTGGCAAGGTCGGCATGGTGGAGGACGCCCTCACTTCCTGGGCCGGCCCCAACCCGAACGGTTACCGTGATACTGCCCGCAAGTTGAACAACAACCCGAAGATCAATGTCACGACCATCGTGCCCCCCGGTTTTGACGGCGGCAAGGCGACGGTTGACCTGGGTACGGGCTTCACAGGCATCGCCGCTATCCCGGCGAAAGTCGGCAAAGACAAGGAGCGCGTGAAGGAGTTGATGCGCGTCATTGACTACTTCTCCGCGCCCTTTGGCTCTGAAGAATGGACGTTCCTGAACTACGGCCTTGAGGGCATCCATCATATGAAGCAAGCGGACGGCTCCCTCGTGAAGACCGATCTGGGCGTGCAGGAGATCGGCGACCTCAACAACCTCAGTGGCCCCCTCACGACCTATTGGTGGCCGATTCCCGGTGATGCACAGGAGGCGCAGATTGCGGTGCGGGACATCCTCGCGCTCGGTCAACAAAACCCCGTGCAGAGCATCTTTTCGCCCACGAACGCGGCGAAAGCGGGCATTCTTAACCAGATGCGCATTGACCGCGTGGGGAACATCGTCACGGGACGCGACCCGCTCTCCGCGCTCGATGCATTCGTGAAGGACTGGCGCGCGGCGGGTGGCGACCAAGCCCGCAAGGAGTACGAGCAGGCCCTGAAAAACGGCGGCTGATCGCCTCTGTCCCATTTGTCTCATGCACCGTTGTGCCATTTCGGAAGCCCTCATGCCCGTTCCCGCAGGCATGGAGGGCTTTATTGCCGTCGTCGCCATTGCTCATATCACGTTGCGGTCCGTATACTGCCGCGTATGGACAACGAAGAACGTGCGTATTGGGTAGCATGGTCGCGGGTGGCGGGAATTGGCCCCGCCCGGATGCGTGTCCTGCTTCGGGCATTCGGCACCCTGCAAGCGGCGTGGGGGCAACCGCTCACTGCGCTACGGGCAGCAGGACTGACCGAGCGCATTGCCGCGCGGGCACGCACCGCGTTCCGCGAGCGTGACCCCGCCGCCGAATGGGAACGCCTCGTCAAGCACGATGTCACCGTGCTGACCGAGGAAGACCCCGACTACCCGGAGCGGTTGCGCGTCACGGCGGGTGCGCCTGCCCTGATCTTCGTGCGCGGCGCATTCACGGCGGCGGACGATCTCGCGGTTGCCATCGTTGGCACGCGGCGGATGACATCGTATGGGCGCGAAGTGACGCACCGCCTCGCCACCGGGCTTGCCGCCGTGGGCGTCACGGTGGTCAGTGGCCTCGCCAAAGGCGTAGACGGTATCGCGCATAAAGCCGCGCTGGACGCGGGCGGGCGCACGCTCGCCGTGCTGGCACACGGGCTGGACACGGTATACCCGCGCGAGCACGGGGCACTCGCCGCCCGAATCACGGCGGATGGCGGCGCGCTCGTCACCGAGTACCCGCCCGGCACCCGCCCTGACGCCACGAACTTCCCCGCCCGCAACCGCATTATCAGCGGCCTCGCGCTCGGCGTGGTCGTGGTCGAGGCAGACCAGAAAAGTGGCGCGATGATCACCGCCGATTTCGCGGCGGAGCAGGGGCGCGAAGTTTTCGCCGTGCCGGGTAGTGTGCTCAGTGCGATGAGCGCCGGGTGCCATGCCCTGCTCCGCGACGGCGCACGCCTCGTGACGGACGTAGACGACATCCTGAACGAGCTACGGCTGGACTTGCGGCGCACACAGCAGGCGGTGCAGCAGGAGTTGCCCACGCTGCCCGGCGTGCCCGGCGCGGACGCCGTGCTCCGCGTCCTCTCCGCCGAACCGCTGCATGTGGACGACCTGTGTCGGGAAAGCGGCCTCGCAATGAGCGATCTCAACAGCCTGCTCGTGCATCTGATGCTCGCCGGGGCGGTGCGCACCGCCGGGCCGCAACTTTACGTGCGTGTATAGCCGTGCGGGAGCGCGGAAAAAGCAGGCCATCCGCGCGTCCCATTCCACGCCCGCTTGCGTTTTACACGGTAGATGCTACAATTACCGCGATTTAAGTATAAACCGACGAATACGTTCTATTGGAGATGAAAGGGAGGGACACGATGAACCTGTATGGTGTGATTCTCGCGGGCGGTGGTGGCACGCGGCTCTGGCCACTTTCCCGGCAGCATCGCCCGAAACCGCTGATCAATCTGCTTGGGGAAGCGAGCATGTTGCAGACTACGGTGCGTCGCCTCGCGCCGCTCATCACGCCCGACCGCCTGTTCATTGGCGTGAACGCGCTGCACGCTCCCGAAGTATCCCGGCAGGTGAGCGAACTGCCCGCCGAGCAAATTATCGTGGAGCCGGTCGGACGCGAGACCGGCCCTGCTCTCGGTCTCACCGCCATTCACCTCGCGCATCACGATCCCGATGCGATCATGGCGAGCTTTCATGCCGACCACGTCATCATTCACCCGGAAGTGCTGCGGCGCGCGGTTGCCCTCGCGGCGGAAGAAGCAGCATCGGACGGACGGATTGTGACCATCGGCATCACGCCCCAGCACCCCGCAACGGGATATGGGTACATCGAGATGGGCGCCGTAGTGCGCCGGAACGACGACCTGTACGTGCGGGATGCCCTGCGCTTCGTCGAGAAGCCGGACAAGCTCACGGCGGAGAGCTACATCGCCACCGGCAACTACGTCTGGAACGCGGGCCTCTTTATCGCGCGCGTCCAGACCGTGCTGCGCGCCTTTCAGGAGCACCTGCCCGAAGTGTACGACGGCCTGATGCGAATCAAGGCGACCATCGGCACCCCTGACTACGAAGAAACCCTGGAAGCGGTCTTTCCGACCCTGCCAAAGGTCAGCTTCGATGTCGGCATCATGGAGAAATATCGCCCCATCGCCACCGTGCCGTGCGACCCCGGTTGGAGCGATGTGGGCGACTGGGATACCCTCGCCTCCCTGATGGAGGGCGACGGCGATGGCAATATCAGCGTCAATGCCCCGCACCTCGCGATTGACACGCGGCGCACGCTCGTACATGGCAACGGCCGGCTAGTTGCCACCGTGGGCGTGGACGACCTCGTGATCGTGGATACCGACGATGTATTGCTCGTGCTCTCCCGCGACCGCGCGCAGGACGTGAAAAAGCTCGTCGAAAAGGTGAAAGCGGGCTACGGCGCGACGCTGACGTAAGCAGTACCGGGCACGGGGGATTGCGTACCAACCGGCGACATGGGAGATGCCCCTGCGGCCTCTGCATACCGTGGTTGCCACACTCGATCCCCGGTATTCGCTCCCCCTCTGGCTCCGGCGGGGATGATAAACGCGCCATTCTGTGTTACACATCATGCGCTGCCCCATTGACAATTGCCGCGTGGTTTCTGGTATCGTGGGGTGGGCCGCAATGCACGTACACAGGAGGGGCCAACATGCCCGACGATATTCAAACCGAAGATACACCGAGCCGGGCGACCCGTTCCCGCACGACCGCCGCGACCAAAGCCCCGGCGACCGCGACCAAAACGACGACGACCCGTAAGACCGCCGCGACCAAGAGCACACCGGCCAAGAGTACGGCGACGAAAAGCACGACCACGGCCCGCCGTACTTCGACAACGGCGGCGGCGAGCGGCACGACGACCCGCGTGCCACGGGCTACGGTAACCAAGAGCGCCAAAACGACCGCGACACGCTCCGGCGGCACACGAGGCAGCGCGCCACCTGTGGAAAAGGGCGCACGTCTCGTGATCGTGGAGTCGCCTGCGAAGGCGAAAACGATCACCAAGTACCTCGGCCCCGGCTACGCCGTGCGTGCCTCGTATGGGCATGTGCGCGACCTGCCCGACCGTGGCCTGGGCCTGGATTTACAGAACGACTTCGCGCCCACGTATGTGGTGCCCGAAGAGAAGGAAGAAACGGTCCGGTCACTCAAGAGCGCGATCCGCAACGCGAGCGCGGTATATCTCGCCACCGACCCCGACCGCGAGGGAGAGGCCATTGCGTGGCATGTGCTCGAAGCCGCCGCGCCGCCAAAGTCCAAGGAAGTGCATCGCGTCACCTTTCACGAGATCACGCGGGACGCGGTGCGCGCCGCCATCGCCAATCCCCGGCAGATTGATATGTCGCTCGTGGATGCGCAGCAGGCCCGCCGCGTGCTGGACCGCATCGTTGGCTACCGCCTCTCGCCGTTTCTGTGGAAAAAGGTGACGCGCGGCCTCTCCGCCGGGCGTGTGCAGTCCGTGGCACTGCGTATCGTGGTCGAGCGCGAGCGCGAGATTCAGGCATTCATGCCGGTCGAGTCATGGACGGTGGAGGCGGATTTCGCCAAGATCACGGGGCAGGAGCGCGTCGCACGCGACCTCTTTCACGCCCGCCTCACGCATATTGACGGCAAAAAGGCCGATCTCAAGGTGCAGGCGGATTCCCAGGCGGTACTCGACGGGCTGACCGGGGCGCGATATGCCGCAACGACCGTGGCGAAAACGGAGCGCAAGCGCAACGCCGCGCCGCCCTTTACGACGAGTACGTTGCAGCAGGAGGCTTCGCGGCGACACGGGTACGCGGTGGCGAGCACGATGAAGATCGCGCAGACACTCTACGAGGGCGTGAAGCTCGGCGCGGGGGAAGGCGAAGCCGGTCTCATCACCTACATGCGTACCGACTCCGTGAATGTTTCGGACGAGGCGCGCGAGATGGCGCGGCAATTGATCGTCGGGCGCTACGGCGCGGACTACTACCCCGCGAAGCCGAACTTCTATAAGACGAAGGCGAAAGGCGCACAGGAAGCCCACGAGGCGATCCGCCCGACGAACCCGGCCCGCACCCCCGACGAACTGCGCCCGTTTCTCTCGCCGCAGCAGTACAATATCTACCGCCTCATCTGGCAGCGGTTTGTCGCCTCGCAGATGGCACAAGCGCTCTTTGATGTGACCACCGTGGACCTTGCGGGTACACCGCCGACCGGAACGCGCGCCTACACCTTTCGGGCGACCGGCTCCGTGATGCGCTTTCCCGGCTTTCTCGCCGTGTACCGTGAGGGGCGCGACGAGGGCGACGCGGACGACGAGATGGATAAAGACGCCCTGCCCCTGCTCACCGAGGGGGAGGCGGTGGCGCTCGACAAACTGCTCGCCGAACAGCACTTCACCACGCCGCCGCCCCGCTACACTGAGGCGACGCTCGTGAAGGCGTTGGAGGAGCAGGGCATCGGTCGCCCCAGCACCTACGCCCCGACGATTGCCACGATCCTCGCACGCAACTACGTCACCAAAGAAGATAAGTCTCTCGTGCCGAGCGAACTGGGTAGCATCGTCACGGACGTGCTTGTCGCCAACTTCCCGGACATCGTGAATTACGGCTTTACCTCGCAGATGGAAGAAACGCTGGACGATGTGGCGGACGGCAAGCGGCAGTGGATACCGATGCTCCATGATTTCTACACCCCCTTCGATGCCCAGGCGAAGATCGCGGAGGCAACCGCAACGGCAGTGAAGGGCGAGGAAACGGAGCATGTTTGCGACGTTTGCGGCAGCCCGATGGTCGTGAAGATTTCTCGCTGGGGCCGCTTCCTCTCGTGCTCCAATTACCCGGAGTGCAAGAACACCAAGCAACTCAGCCCTTCGGGCCAGATCATCGAGAAGGTGAAAGTGCCCGACGAGCCGACCGACATTACCTGCCCGACCTGTGGCAAGCCGATGGTGGTCAAAACCGGGCGCTTCGGGCGCTTCATCGCCTGCGTAGACTATCCGACGTGCAAGACCACGAAAAAGATCGAGACGACCACGGGCGTGCATTGCCCGCAGTGTGGCACGGGTGAACTCGTGCAGCGCAAGACCAAAAAGGGTGGGCGCGTCTTCTGGGCCTGCAACCGCTACCCGGACTGCGACTACACCACGAACAGCGACCCCACCAAGGTTCCTCCCACGCTGAAGCCCGCCCCCGAACGCGAGCTTGTGCCCGCAGACTGACGCAACGCTTGCCCGCTGATATGTGTCGTATATGATTGCCCCGCCTCTGGACAGTTTTCATCCAGAGGTGGGGCATCGCTTTGAAGGCATCGCACTTGCGCTTTTGCCTGCGTTCAATGGTAGCGCGCGAATTGCTCGCCCGCCTTTCCGACTCACCGAGAGCGAGATGTGATGCAAGCGCGAATGCCACCCGTCCTGCCAGACGTGCGCAAGATCGCCGTGCTGCGGGCGAACAGTCTGGGCGATTTCATCTTCGTGTTGCCCGCGCTCGACGCCGTGCGCGCAGCATACCCCGACGCGGAAATTACCTTGCTGGGGCGGGAGTGGCACCGGGCATTCCTCACCGGCAGGCCGGGGGCGATCAACCGCGTGCTCGTCATTTCAAAGGAATGGGACTCCGTGGCAGGTTGGCGAGAGACGCCCCCGGACGTAATCGCGGCGAGTTTCGTGCCGCTGGTGCGCGAGCGTTTCGATCTCGCACTGCAACTGCATGGCGGTGGGCGCAACTCGAACCCGTTTATCGCGCGCCTGGGAGCACGCGTGACCGCCGGACTGCGCACGCCTGATGCCCCGCCCCTCGATTTCTGGACGCCGTATGTGTACTACCAGCCGGAGGTCGCGCGCTATCTGGAGGTCGTCGCACGTATCGGTGCGCCCGCCGTGACGTTGGAGCCACGGGTGGCGATCACCGAGGCAGACCGGGCGGAGGCACGGCAAGCCATGCCCGAAACCGGCGCACCGCTGGTTGCGCTCCATCCGGGGGCGATGGACCCGCGTCGCCGCTGGCCCCCAGCGCAGTTCGCCGCCGTGGGTGACGCGCTTGCGGCGATGGGCGCGACGGTAGTCGTCACGGGCACGCCGGACGAGCAGGACACCATTGCCGCCATAGTCGGCGCGATGCGGGCACCGGCGCAAGACCTCTGTGGCAAGCTGTCACTCGGCGGCCTCGCGGGTTTGCTCGCGCGGTGTCGCCTCGTCGTCGCCAACGACACCGGCCCGCTGCACCTTGCCCTCGCGGTCGGTGCGCCTGCCGTTGGCATCTACTGGTGTGGCAACCTCATCACTTCCGGGCCGCTCACGCGCACCCGGCACCGGCCGATGATCTCATGGAATGTCCGCTGCCCCGTGTGCAGCACGGACTGCACGCGCGCCTCCTGCAACCACCACGAGTCATTCGTGGCCGATGTCACGGTGAACGACGTGCTCGACGCCGCCCGCGATCTCTGGGAGAGCAGTTCAATGTACGATTGATGGACTGATCACTTCGTACCTTGTTCTTTGTAGGACGCATATGCTTCGTCCAGACGGCTTTGCGCGATGGTAAGCTCCTCGTCCGTGAAGAGCGGTCGGAAGACCGGCTGGAGGATCACTGACTCCATTGCAATATCGAGCCTGTGCATCTCGGTCAGCCGCTTAAATCCTTCCGATGTCTCTGACATCGCGAGCAATCGTTTCGCGTAGGTTACTCCGCCGTGCTTCTTTGTCGCCTGAAGAAAGCGGGCCGCTGTGTAACCACACTCATCTCTGGCAGTGCGGTAGACGCGAAGCATTGCCGAGTGGAATGTCACTTCCAATCCCGTACTGTCCGACCACTGAATCTGAGACATCGCCACTCTCCTTTCGCGCGAGAAATGCGCCCGTTATGCCAGCACCTTGAGCGCGAGGCGCAGGAGCAGGCGCGTGGTCGCACCGATGCTGGGCACATCTACCCATTCATCGGCCATGTGGTAATTCGCGCCACGAGGGCCAAATACGACGGACGGGATGCCGAGATCGGCGGCGAAGTAGTTCGCGTCCGCCAAGCCGCGCATGTACGCGAACTCCGGCGCTGTGCCCGTCTCGTCCTCGAATGCCGCGACGACCTGCCGCACGTACGGATGCTCCGGCGCAATCTCCCACGGTGGGTAATACGGCGGGTCAATCGTGAAGTCGAAGCGGGCCGGGGAGTGCAAACTGTCAGCAAGCGCACGCATCTGCGCCAGCACACTCTCGCCCGTTTCATCGGGCGTAATGTGGCGGTTCACGAGAAAACGCGCCTTTTCCGGCACGGTAATCACATACTGCGCGTTGCCGCTCATGAACGACAGCACGCTCTGCACCGACTCCAGGCGTGGGTGCTGCCCAAGTGGCAGGCTATCTACACGGGCGAGAAAGCGCGCCCCCTCGACCGCCGCGTTGATCCCCTTTTCCGGCTCGGAGCCGTGTGAGGCCTTGCCCGTCACATCACCGCGCACGAGCACCTTGCCGATGCTGCCGAGCATCACCACAAGATTGGTTGCTTCCGTGACCACGCAGGCGTCCGCTTTCAGCCCGGACTGCACGAGGGCCTGCGCGCCGATGGAGTACGCTTCCTCGTCCGGCACGCTGCTGAAGATCACGGTGCCATGCCAGAGATCGCGGCGGCGGTCGAGCGCGCGGGTGGCGAGCATCGTTGCTGCGACGCCCGATTTCATGTCGCACGCACCGAGACCGTACAGCCGGTCGCCGTCGCGCCAGCCCTGCCACGGGTCGCCGCTCCACCCCTCGACCGCAAGCACGGTGTCGGTGTGTCCATTGAGAAAGTAGGTCGGGCCGGGGCCGTTTTCGAGACGCACGAGCACGTTTGGGCGGTCATCCTGCGTGGCCATGAAGATCGGGTGCATCCCCTGCGCGCTCATCCATGCCGCAACGGCCCGCTGCACCGTGCCTTCCTCGCCCGGATAGCTGCGAAATGAGACGAGGTGCGCCGTGAGCGCCGCCGCTTCCTCCGCGTCCGATGATGCCTGCAACCACGCTTCGTCCACTGCCGCCATTGCGGTGTCCTTTCCACTCAAGCCTTGCACGCGTCGTCATCCGTGGGTTGGCGATTCCCGGAGATGCGTTTTTGCCCTGTTCGCCACGTCAGGGGCGGACATCACGACCGTGCGCGCGTGTTGCCTTGCACTGTTTGCGTAGAATACACTATCAAGCGTTACCACTGATGCACCGAGACCGAAGGAGAGAGGCGATGATACACACGCGGCTCTGCGATCTGCTGGGGGTCATGCACCCTATCCTCAGCGCGCCGATGGCCGGGACAGCGGGCGCACGGCTTGCAGCCGCAGTTTCCGAGGCAGGCGGCCTCGGCATCATCGGGGGATCGGGCGGAGACGCCGCATGGCTGCGTGCGCAGATCCGCTCCGTACGTGAGCGCACGGATAAACCCTTTGGCGTCGGCTTTATCTCGTCCCGTCCGGGGCTGGCGGCGTTAACGGCAGTCGCAATCGCCGAACGTGTCCCAGTGATTACACACTCTTTCGCGGATCCCACGCCGTTCGTTGCCGACATACACGCCGCAGGCATCGTGATGGTTGCGCAGGTGCAAACGGTCGCGCAGGCACGAGTAGCGGCGCAGGCCAATGTAGACGCGATTGCCGCGCAGGGAACGGAAGCGGGGGGACATACCGGCTACAGTGGCACACTGCCGCTCGTGCCTGCGGTCATTGACGTTGCGGGAACGATCCCCGTAATTGCCGCCGGGGGCATCGCGGACGGCAGGGGGCTCGCAGCCGTTCTCATGCTTGGCGCCGAAGGGGCATGGATCGGTTCACGCTTCGTTGCCAGTATCGAAGCCGAAACGGACACATGGGTCAAGGAACGAGTCGTTGTAGCGACCACAGACGATACGATACTGACGAAAGCGTACGACATCGTCAACCAAGCAGCTTTTCCCACAGGCATCGGCGACCGCGTGGTACGTAATGACTACACAGACACCTGGCATGGGCGCGACGCGGAACTTGCTGAGCGACGCGTAGACCTCCATGCTCAGCTTGTGCGTGCGACGGACGCAGGGGACGCGCGCATCGCGCCAACGCGCGCGGGTAACGCCGTTGGCCTCATCCATACCATCGAAGCGGCGGGTGAGATCGTGCGGGCAATCATCGCGGAAGCCGAACGCATCCTGCGCGAGCGTCCGGAGCATCTCCTGCGGCACTAACGCCCGCATGATGCCGAGATGCGGCTTGTCTACCGTCTTTAATAGCGCGCCAGTGTCGCCACACGCGGCACGCGGTCCCACATCCAGATGGCAATGGGGATGCCAAGCAGGGTGGCGGAGAAAGCCCAGGCGAGGCTCATCCAGATAAACGAGAACCACCAGCCGACTAGCACGAAGTACAGCGCGCGCCAGAGCCAGAACGGTTGGGACACGCGCGCACCGTTACCCAGCGTGAGCGGCGGACGCAGGGTGGCGATCTGTGGCAGGCGGTTGAGCATGACGAGGCCGAGCGGCAGGCCGATGATGCTCACGATCAACAGCCACGCCAGGATGCTCCAGATGAGCGACAGCCACGACCCCACGACGAGGTAGTACAGCACCGAGATCAGCCAGTTCGGCCCCTTGCGTGTCGCCCGCTCCGTCGCCTCGATGCTCGTCTCGTCTGCCGCGTCATCGCGTAGTGCCACGTCCATCATCTCTTCGCCTCCCGGCAGCACATGCGGTAATGTCCCGTGTGTACTGCCTACCGCGTACTGCCTGCTGCCCGCTAGTTACCGCGCGACACGGTAGTTCGGCGGTTCCTTGGTCAGCACCACATCGTGCGGGTGGCTTTCGCGCAAACCGGCGCTCGTGATGCGGACAAACTGCGTATCGTGGCGCAGGGCGGCAATGTCGGGTGAACCACAGTAGCCCATCGCGGAGCGCAGGCCGCCCACGAGCTGGTAGATCATCGCGGCAAGCGTGCCCTTGTAGGCGACACGCGCCTCGACGCCCTCCGGCACGTACTTATTGACGTTGCCGGAGACGCCCTCCTGAAAGTAGCGGTCGGATGAGTAGCGTTCTTTCATCGCACCGAGGCTGCCCATGCCCCGGTACTCCTTGAACCGCTCACCGGAGTAAATTACCACCTCGCCGGGGGATTCCTCTACGCCCGCGAGCAGCGAACCGAGCATCACGGACTCCGCGCCCGCCGCCAGTGCTTTGGCGATATCGCCGCTCTGCTGGATGCCACCGTCCGCGATCACGGGCACGTCATACCGTGCGGCAGCGCGGGCACAGTCCCAGATCGCAGTGATCTGCGGCACACCCGTGCCCGCGACCACGCGCGTCGTACAGATGCTTCCGGGGCCGATACCGACCTTCACGGCGTCCACGCCGGCTTCGATCAATGCTTCCGTCGCGGCAGCCGTGGCGACGTTGCCCGCGATCAACTGGACGTGCGGCCATGTCTCCCGGATGTTGCGCACGGCGGCGATCACATCCGCGTTGTGACCATGCGCCGTGTCGAGCACGATAGCATCCACGGACTCCGCGATCAGGGCTTCGGCGCGTTCAAACCCGTCGCGGCCCGTACCGATAGCTGCCGCCACACGCAAGCGGCCCTGCGCGTCTTTTGTGGCATGCGGGTAGAGGACGCGCTTTTGAATGTCCTTCACGGTGATGAGGCCCTTGAGGCGGTACTGGTCGTCCACCACAGGCAGCTTCTCGATGCGGTGCCGGTGCAGGATTTCCTTCGCCTCTTCGAGCGTAGTGCCGACGGCAACGGTGATAAGACCCTCGCGCGTCATCAGTTCCCGGATTGGCTGGCCGAGATTGTCCTCAAAGCGCAGGTCACGGTTCGTGAGGATGCCAACGAGCACCCCATGCCCGTCCGTGATCGGTACACCGGAGATGTGGTACCGCTCCATCATCGCCAGGGCGTCCGCGACCTTGTCGTCTGGGCCGAGAGTGACGGGTTCGACAATCATACCGAACTCGCTGCGCTTGACCTTGTCCACCTCGTCTACCTGCGCCTGAATGCTCAGGTTGCGGTGAATGACGCCGATGCCGCCCTCCCGCGCGAGGGCTATCGCCAGTCGCGCCTCAGTCACGGTATCCATCGCGGCGGAAATCACGGGGATATTGAGCGAGATGCCCCGTGAGAAGCGCGTGCTGGTCTCCACATCGCGGGGCAGCACATGGGAGGAGGCGGGAACGAGAAGCACGTCGTCAAACGTCAGGCCTTCGCGCCCAAACTTCGCGGCAAACGCGGCCTCATCCGCCGTGATTCCCACGCGTTCCGTCATCACCGATGAGTTCAGCATTTGCATGGCGCCGCACGCTCCTCACGAAATACGAAAAAACGGACGGCGAATCCGCATACCGTCCGTCCCTGTTTCTATTTGTATATTGTACCAGCGGTGGGAAAGCGTGCAATGGCGCAGGCGAATGCGCGGCAGGGAGATGGAAGGGGTGGTGGGCGATACAGGACTCGAACCTGTGACATCCACGGTGTAAACGTGGCGCTCTAACCAACTGAGCTAATCGCCCATGTGGGTAAAGGGGAGTGGTGCGCGAGAAGGGACTTGAACCCTTACCCCGTTAACCGGGACTAGGCCCTCAACCTAGCGCGTCTGCCTATTCCGCCACCCGCGCACGAAAGGGTGTTGCGGCCCATGAAAGGTTTCCACGGGAGCAAGGGTGAGTATCCCATGCGCGTGTAGGGTTGTCAATGGCTCGATGCACGGGCCTTTCGCCGCATCTGCTGCCAGGAGTCACCCCACAAACTCTGCACCAGAGACGGGATCACGTCCCCTCACGCCGCCGAACACGGTGTGCGAACCCTGGCACGAGGTACAACAGGATAAGAAACGCACATAAGATGAGGCTCGCAATCCCGCTTACAAACGCGAGCGCGAAGGCTACGGTATACAGCGTGGGACCAAGCAGGTAATTCCGCGTGAGAATGCGCACCGTTCGCGCGGTGAAATGGGGCACGAGCAGGTGTTGCCGATAGGCGGCGTGCCACCAGAGCGCATTGTAGACCAGTCCGCCTAGCGCGAGCGTGCCGGTGTAAATGAGCAGGGCCGCCTGCCGTTCATATGGCCGCGCGATGTATGCCGTAAGGAGCGCGGTGCAGAAGGGCAGGGTCGCGATGTTCAGTAGCAGCAGTGTGTTCAGCACCACAAGGGTGGGGTCGGCGCGGCGGATAAAGGAGAACATCGTGCGGTGATTCGCCCATACCTGCCCAATAAGGAGAAAGCTGAGCAGAAAACCGAGGTAGTTCGGCCAGCGATCACTCAGCGCCCCCCAGATGCCCCGCACCGCGATCTCATCCCTGCCCGGCACATGGAGATCGAGCACAAGAAGCGTAATGGCGACGGCAAACACCCCATCGCTCAGGGTTTCGATACGCCCCTTGCTCATATCCATGTCTACGCCCGCGTCAATCGTGGCGCCGGGCAGTTCCTTGTGTTCGCGGGTTGTAGGCTGTCGCTCGGCAGATTCGGCGCGGTGACGTAGTTCGGTAATGAGCGCGTCCTGCGCCGCGAGTTGGGCGTCATACCGCTCCCGCAATGCGGTGACAAGTGCATAGTTCATCGTTTCGCCTGTACCAGGCGACTGATCACTTGTGGGAGCAGGCAATGAATAGTGATCGCTCGTGGTCAATGTCCCTATGCTCCTTCGGTCGTCTACCCAAACTACTCCACCAAGCTGGTTAACTCGTCCTCGACCAGTTGCACGAGCGGGGCAACGGTTGTGGTATCGAAAGCGAGTTCCGCTCCCGCCGCCGCGAACAGTTCCGGTAACGGTTTGGTCGCGCCGAGGGCGAGGGCGCGACGGTACGCCGCGAGGGCGGCGGGGTGGTCGGCCTTGCTGTTGCGCCAGACCTGGAGCGCGCCCATCTGGGCGATACCGTACTCGATGTAGTAGAACGGGTACAGGAAGACGTGCAACTGGCGATACCAGCGCGACACCTTTTCCGCCCGCAAGCCGTCGTAGTCTATGCCCGCATTGAAGCGGTCGAAGATGCGCACCCATGCCGCGTCGCGCGCGTCCGCGTCCGCGCCGTCCGGGTCGGTGTACACCCACTGCTGAAACGCATCTATCGTGGCGATATGGGCGAGGGAGGCAAGGAGGCCCTCGAGATGCTCCGCACGGGCACGGCGGGCGTCGGCTTCGCTGTAGTAGCCACCGTCCGCTTCCGCAAGGTAGGGCGCGGTGAGCAGTTCCATGCTCATGGAGGCCACTTCCGCCATCTCGCTACCGGGATGCCGCTGGAAGATCAGCGGTTGCGCCCGCGCCTCGAAGTTGTGGAAAGCATGCCCGGCCTCGTGAAGCAACGTGTCCACGTCTCCGGCGACGCCGACTGCGTTCATGAAGATAAAGGGCAAGCCACGGTAGGGAAAGCTCGTGCAGTAACCACCGGGCGCTTTGCCTTTGCGGCTGTCGAGGTCGAGCAACCCCGCGTCCGCCATGCGGTCGAAATAGCCACCGAGCGTGCCATCAAGGCGGGTGAAGATGCGCCGTCCCCCGGCAATCAACGTCTCTGCGTCGTCAAAGGGGTGAAGCGGTACGCGGCCTTCGGCGTCATTTGCGGCGTCCCAGGGGCGCAGGCGATCCAGCCCGAGTTTCGCAGCGTTGCGGGCATAGATGCGCGTGAGGGCGGGAACCACGGTCGCCTCGATTGCCGCATGAAACCGCTCACAGTCTGCCGGAGTGTAGTCAAAGCGGTTTTTTTCGCGGTGGACGTAATCGCGGTAGTTCGCGAAGCCGGCGTTGCGCGCCACCTGTTGCCGCAAGGCATACTGCGTGTCAAAGACGGCGGCAAGGGTATCGCGGCGGTCAATGTACGGGCGCGTGGTGGCAAAAAAGGCGCGTTCCCGCGTCGGGCGATCCGGCGAGAGCAGGTAGGGCCGTAGTTGTGGCACCGTTTTTTCTTCGCCATCCCATTGCACCGTGATGCCGCCGGTGATTTTGTTGTACTCGGTGTTCAGCCGGGAAAGCTCCGCGAACAGGGGCACGTTTGCCTCGCGGAAAAGGTCAGCCTGGTTGCGGAAGCGGTGCAGGGTAGTCGTCAGTGCGTCGGGGCTGTAGCCGAGGTCGAGGAGGAGCCGCGCGAGGCGCGTCTGCTGCTCGCCAATCTTTGGGCTGATCGCGCTGCTCCAGCGCACCTCATCCGCTTCCTTTTGCGGGTCGGCGGTATCCGTGGTGTACGCAACGTGCGCGGTCGCGGCGCATTCACGCAGCATCTCCTCCAGGGTAGACCACTCATGCAACCAGGCATCCGCCGTCTCTACCGTCAGTGGGCAGGTGGCGAGGGCATCGTAGTATGGCAGAATATCGTCCCATGTCGCGCCCGCAATGGCTTGCGGCGATTCGGGCAGGGCAGCACTCGTCACACAGCACTCCTTACACATTAACCCGTAGCTTTGCCAAACATACACGCGGAGAGTTCACCAGAACGTGATGAACTCCCTTTGCGTCCCCCGGTTTTCCCTGCCCTCCGCGTTTCCGCCCTGCCTACCAGTCCGAAACGGAGTTATCCTCCCGCCGCAGCATCCGCAACCCCGGCAACTGAAAGGGGTTTTGCGCGGCGGCTTCGTCATCCAGTTCCACACCCAGTCCAGGGGTGCCGCCACTGTACAGGTTGCCCCCTTCGAGGCGCATGTCCGTTCTGACGATGTTTGGGATCACATCGGGCCGCCAGACGAGTTCCTGCACGGCAAAGAGCGGCGTGGAGAGATCGAAATGCAGGCACGCAGCCGTCGAGACGGGGCCGAGGGGGTTGTGCGGCGCTTGCTCGATATAGTGCGTCTCGCACCACCCCGCGATCTTCTTTGCCTCCGTTAGCCCACCACAGATGCAGAGGTCTACGCGGCAGTAGTCCATCAGGCTTTCTTCGATCAGCACCTGCCAGTCCCACTTGCTCGCCAGTTGCTCGCCCGTGGCGATAGGCGCGCTGATGTGCTGCCGCAGGTAGCGGAACTCGGCGGCGTTTTCGGCGCGCAGGGGGTCTTCGATAAAGAACGGGCGCAGGGGTTCGAGGGCGCGGGCGATCTGGATGGCGTAAGTGGGCGTAGTGCGCTGATGGAAATCCACCGCGATCTCGATGTCGGGGCCAAGCCCTTCACGCAGGGCCGTAAAAGCGTCCACCGTCCAGCGCATCGCGCGGGATTGCTCGTAAATGCCGTCGCGCTCCTGACCACTGCCCTCACCGACGCCGTAGCGTACGAACTGCCACCCCGCCGCCACCTGCTCCTGAGCGTACGCAACCATGCTGCGGATGCCGTCGTCGCCCGTCCCGCCCCGGCGTTGCACATGGCAGTAGCAACGGGCGTAGTCGCGTGTCTTGCCGCCGAGGAGGTCGTACACCGGCACGCCAAGCGTCTTGCCCCGTAGGTCCCACAAGGCGATGTCAATGGCGGCGATCACGGATGCCTGCACATGGCCGCCGCGAAAGAACTGCCCACGCCAGAGGGTTTGCCAGATATGCTCGATGCGTGACGGGTCCATCCCGATCAGGATAGGCGCGTACGTCTCCACGAGACCCTTGAAGGCGAGTTCTTTGCCGTTGATGCCGCCCTCACCGAGGCCGGTAATGCCTTCGTCCGTGTAGATCTTTACAAAGGTGAAGTTGCGCTCGCGCTCCGGTACGTAGACGAGGAAGCACTTCACATCGGTAATTTTCATGGCTTAGTTCCCCCCGTGCGCGCCGCAACCACACGCACCACCGCAACAGCCACCGCCCACCTCGCGTCGGCTTCCCGCCATCACCGGCGCGGCGATCACCGAAAGCACGCGCCGCGTGTCCGCGCCACCGCACTCCGGGCACGGCACGCCGCCCTCGGCGTTTTCCGGCGTCGCACGGCGGATGAGCTTCTCGAATTGCCGGTTGCACTCCAGGCAGAAATACTCGTACATCGGCATGATTTGCCTCCCCTTCCAATACACAACGAATGACCTTGCTGGATAGGCAGTCTGCCACCCGCCGCCGGGGGCGTCAAGCAGGTAGATGAGCGCGAAGGCGCGAAGGCACAAAGGAATCGAACAGGTCTTTTGTGTTTGTTCCCCTTCGCGCCTTTGTGCCTTCGCGCCTTCGCGCTTCAATCGTTTTCCACTCATCGCCGCATCCTTGCCCGCCCCGTGCGACGCCCGTATGATGGGTACGGAAGTGACCGGACTAGCCAGACGGGAATGTGACCGGATGTAATTCAAATGTGACCGCACATGGAAGGGGAGCACGATGTTCGAGAACGCGGTAAAGGCGAAACTGTACCGGGGCGAAGTGGCGATGGGGCCGTTCATTCCCCTGCCATCGCCGATGGTGATGGAACTGACCGCCCTCAGTGGCTTTGACTTCGGCATCATTGACTGCGAACACGGCTATTCCGACATGGAAAGCGTCTATGCGATGACGCTCGCCGCCGAAGCGCGGGGCATGACCGCCCTCGCGCGCTGCAACGTGCGCGACCCACAGGTGATCCTGCGCTACCTCGATCTCGGCGTTCAGGGCATCCATGTGCCGCAAATTAATACGAAGGAAGAGGCGGAGGACTTCGTGCAGGCCTGCACCTATCAGCCGCGCGGCTGGCGGGGCAGCGCCTCTCCTCGCGCCGCCGACTACGGCCTCGCCCCGATGAAGGCGTACGACTCGATGCAGCACCTGAACAACCAGATGCTCACGATTGCCCACATCGAAAGCCCCCGCGCCATTGATAACCTCGAAGCGATCTGCGAAGTGGACGGGTTGGATGTGCTCTTTCTTGGGCGCGGCGACCTCAGCCACGCGCTCGGCGTGCCGAACGAGTTCGAGCACCCCACGGTGATGGCGCAAATGGACCGGGTGGTAGACATCGCGAAAGGGAGCGGCAAAATCCTCGGCACCATCGTGCGCAACTCCGCGCAGGCGCGTGAGGCCGTTGCCAAAGGCTACCGGTACATCGCCTGTGGTGCGGCGGGCTTTATGGTACAGGGGATGAAGCAATTCATCGCCGATGTCAATGCCCCCGGCAAGGCGACATAATACGTCGTCTGTGCGATACTACGCCCGCTCGCGTCCGTACAGGTGTGAGCGGGCAACGCGCGAAGGGAGATGAACGGCGTGAGGGCGCGGGGCGGAAACGGCAAGCGCGACGGCAAGCGCGGTGGGAGCCTGATGCCCTGCCTCCTCCTGGTGATGGCAGCGATGGCGATGCTCGCCCTCACTGCCTGTGGTCGGGATTCAGGCGAAAGCGGGGTGCGCGTCGTGGTAACGTATGCGCCCCCCACCGCCACGCCGCCGCCGCGCGCCCTCACGCAACCCGCTGCCCTGCCCACAGTCACGGCGGTCGCGTTCAGCACCGGTGTGCCGACCATTACCAACATCGGGAGCAGCCAGCTGGCGATGGGCGCCAAAGCGAAGGTGAAAGACAGCGCCGATGGCCTGAACCTGCGTGATACGCCCTCGCGCAATGGCAAAGTCCTCACGTCGCTCGCGGCAGGCACGGTGGTCAGCGTCCTCGCGGACCCCACCGATGCCGAAGGCCGTCAGTGGGTCAAGGTTTCGTATAACGGTTTTCAAGGCTACGTCGCGGCGGAATTTATGGAGCGCACTGCATGATACCCAACCGGAAACTTTTCACCCTGCTGACGCTCGCTGTCGTGCTTGTACTTACCGCTTGTGGCGGGGGTAGCGGCACCAACCTCGCTCCTGGCACGGTTGCGGATGTGCCTACGGTCGCGCTGCCGACGCTCATTCCGGGGACATCTGTCGCTCCCGGTGTCTCCGCCGTGCCGGGTGTCGCCACCGTCGCCCGCCCGGTGTCCGGCACGATGACCGGCATGACCGCTCCCCCCGGTACGACCGGCCCGCGCCCCACCGTCCTCGCTAACCCGAACGCGCCCACTATCGCGCTCACGGAGGGCGGGACGAGCGATGCACGCACCCTGAACCCGATCCTCATCAACGACCCCGTTTCCGACTCCATCGCGCGCCTCTTTTTCAGTGGCCTCGTGACGCTCGACCCGAAAACCGGCAACCCGTTGCCCGATCTCGCGGAAGCGTGGAAGATGTCGGATGATGGCAAGCAGTACGTGTTCACGCTGCGCAAGGGGTTGCAATGGAGTGATAACCAGCCGGTCGTGCCGGACGATGTGGTCTTCACGTTTAACCTGTACCTGAACCGGGACGCGAACTCGCCCCGGCAAGCGACGATCTACTCCGCCGTGGAATCGGTGTCGGCAATTAGCGACCGCGCTGTGCAATTCACGTTGCGTGTGCCTGCCGCCAGCTTTCTCACCGATATCGCCACCGATGAGATCGTGCCCCAGCATACGCTCGTCAATACGGCCCCGGCCGACCTCGCCACGAGCGACTTCGGCACGACCGCGAATGTGATCGGCACCGGCCCCTTCCGGCTCACGAAGTGGCTGCGCGGCGAGCGGATCGAGGCGGAGGCGAACCCAACGTACCACCTCGGCAAAGTCGCGGTGCCGCGCTACGTGCGGATCGTGCTGCCGACCGACGATGCGATGCGCGACGCCCTGACGAAGGGGACAGCGGACTTCGGTCTCGTTTCGCCCACCGTCGGTAAGGGCTTGACCGACATGAAGGGCGTCTCGACGCAGACTTTCGACACCTACGAGTTGACGTACGTGGGGTTGCAACTCGACAACGGGCGGCCCGACGCGCGGCCCGCCGCGAAGTTCCTCGCGGACTCGAACGTGCGTCAGGCGCTGATGCTCGCCCTCGACCGCGACGCGACGGTGCGTGAGGCGCGGGGGGGGCTTGCAAGCGTGGCGGACGGGATCGAGCCGCCGCCCTCGTGGGCGTCCGGGTCGATTGATCCGAAGTACCGTCTCGACGCCGACCGGGCGAAGCAACTCCTCGATGGCGCGGGATGGCGACCGGGACCGGACGGCACACGCGCCAAAGACGGCCAGCCACTCGCATTCACCATTTCCATCAATACCGGTGACCCCGTACGCGAGACCTATGCGCGCCTCCTCAGTGACGCATGGGGGCGCATCGGCGTCCGCGCGATGGTACAGTCCGAACCATTTGTGCCCTTCCGTGACCGCATCACGCGCACGCGCGACTTCGATGTGTTCGTTGCCGGTTACATCGGTAGCGTGGACCCCAACACGATGGAGACCGATCTATTCTCGATTGACGCGGCGAAAGGCGGCTTCAATGTGGGGCGCTACCTCAACACCGAGGTAGACAAAAACCTCGCGGAGGCGCGCATTCTTTTCAATCCGACACAGCAGAGCCAGCGCAAAGACCTCTACCTGAAAGTGCAGGGCAAGGTGATGGCGGACTTGCCGATTTTGCCGCTCGACTTCTCGAAAAGTACCGTTGCCGTGAATGGCCGCGTGACCGGCTTTATGCCGTCCGCCACGGATATTGGCCTGCGTTACCGTGCCTTTGCCTGGCGGTGGGGCGTGAATGACAGCGCCAAACCCTGAAAAAGCGCCGCGTGCCGCGTGTATGCAGGAAGCGATGGAGCACATGAGCACGGACGACAAGCATACAGGTACCCCGCACTTCCCAGACACGCGGCAGGCCATCCGGGAGATCGGTGAGGCGGCGGTGGCGCGGTTGGAGGCGTTGAACGGGGCGCGTGAGCAGGCGCTCGCGGAAACGCGGCAGATCGTCCGGCACGCCGCGAACGCCATTCGCGCCGTGCATCGGGGCGAGTTTGACGAGGCAGACCGCTTGCTCGTCCAGGCGGAAGCGCTGCACCGCACGGTACGCGGCTTGCGCAACACCTTTCCGTCGTTGTACTGGGCGGGCTATGTGCAGGATGCCCAGAAGGAGTATGCCGAGGCCCGGCTCGTGCGCGCCCTCATCGGTGACATGGGTGACACGCCGCTCCCGACGCCGGTCACGCTTGCCGTGGACGAACCGGTATACCTGAATGGGCTGGGTGAGGCGGCGGGCGAGTTGCGGCGGCATCTGCTGGATGTGCTACGCGCGGGTGATCTCCTGGCGGCGGAAGCGACGCTCGCCCTGATGGACGAGATTTTCGGCCTGCTCGTCACGGTGGATTACCCGGATGCGGTCACGCATGGGTTGCGTCGTACCACGGACCTCGTGCGCGGGGTGCTGGAACGCTCGCGCGGCGATCTCACGCTCACCGCACAACAGATGCGGCTCGAAGCGGCCCTGCGGCAACACCCCGGCGCTTAAACCATCACGGTCATTTCCGCATCGGCCATCATCGTTGTCGCTTGTGCCGCTTGTGCCGCGAGGGCGCGTGTACCGGCATGTGCGTCGTGGCGGCACTCGTCCACCATGGCATCGGAAAGCTGCCCGCGATCTTGCAAGAGCGCGACCGCGCGGTAGCGGCAGTGCGAGCAGGGGGTATGCTCGTAGATGCAGTGCAGGACCGACGCATTCGCATCGGGGTGGGCGGCAAAAACCGCCAGCGCACCATAGCCCAGCCAATGCCAGGTGTGCGGAGAAACGTCCTCATTGAGCAACGCGAGGATGCGGTTTTCATCACCGGGCAAGTAATTGGGGGCGAGCAGGTCTACCGCCATCACCCGGCGCACGGGGTCATCCAGAAGTTCCAATGCCAGGGCACGCACCGCAGGGTGCGCGACATGCGCAAGTGCGACGAGCGCGGCTTGCGCGGCAGTCGTGTCCTCGCTCTGGGCGAGCGCGATCAACGGTGCGGGGTCGGCAGGAAAGGGGCGCTGTGCGAAAAGGGAAGCATAGGCGCGCGCATGTCCCAGGTCTGTCACCGATGCCAGATCGCGGGCGGCGACGGTAAGATCGTCCACCGTCGCGTCCGCGCCCCACCGCGCGAGGGAGCGACGAAGCGTCCGCCCGTCGGACTGCATGATAAATGTGCGCAGTTGTGCGTATGAGAGTGGCGTGTCGGTTTGCGTCATTGCACGAGCCGTGGCAACGACATGCCGATGCGCCTGGGCCTCCGCGATGAATGCCGCAATGTTCTTTTGTGCCTGCATCACCGGGATAAGCGCCGTCGCGCTTTCCTGTGCCCCGGATTGCCGTTCAAGCTGGATCAGCAAACCATCCGGTGAACCAGATGTGTTCATGTGTTTTCCCTAATGCGCCGAGGCAGCCGGCGACCACGAGAAAGCCTTGCCAGCCATCGAGAGCGACGATCTCCACCGCCCCGACCACGCTGCCATCGCGTGGGTTCCAGAGGTGAAAGGCGTTCGCCAGAAAGGCGTCGTAGATCGCCTGCCGTGCCACTGCGTGTCCACGACGCGCGAAGCAGGCGGCGAGGGCGAAGCGCTGGGCGAGATCATAACGATGTGCACCAGTTTCGGTGAGTGATGAGAGGATCGCGTCACGGTAGACGGGGAGGTCGCCCGTCGCTTGGAGGACACGGAAGAGGTACCTGCTCCGGTCGCCCTCGGTTGCCGGGTCAAATGCAGTGTAATGCAGACAGGCAGCGAGCAGGGTTTCGCGGGGAATGTCAGCCCGCCGTGCAAGCATGCGCACTGCCCGTCCCGTCCCGGCATTCAGAATACGCTGGTATTCCGCCGCATCCATGCTACGCTCCCCCATCTCGCCCACTCATATCGTACACTCTATCTATTATGGCACAAAAACAAGCGCACTATGCTCCAAAGATCACATTCAATAAACCACAAAAGAAAAGTAAAAGTCAACCGATCTCTGACCTTGGTAAGATTTACGCGCAAATAACGCGAATGCCTGGCATGAATATTGTGTAGAATGGTCTCCGAGCGAGAAACGCCGGTATCGAAGGAACATCTCCCGCATCGAGGACACGACAGATACATTGCCCTGACATGTGGTAGCACGAAATTGTGACGAAATTGACCCAACGGGAGCTGGTTCGCGTATACTGTACAGACAGAAAGCGGGAACGCAACCGGGCGGGTGTGCGTTCGTTATACTGATGCGGGTATGGTTCCCGTAAATCGTCGGGTGTACGTGAGGCATCGTGCCAGTGCAAAAGGGGGCCGGGGTGGCAGTGCAGCGCATCATACAGGTCTTGTGGGGCCGAACACGGCGGGGCGTGCCTTTCGCCCTCGTTCTTGCACTTGTAGTTGGCATGGTCATGCCGCTCGGCGTGCGGGAAGTGGCGGCAGTCGCACCAATGGACGGCCCCGGCCTCGTGTATTTCCCGATCACCGGGCATAACGTCGCGGGGGACTTCCTCGATTTCTGGCACGAAAACGGCGGCATTGAGCGCATTGGCTACCCCGTGAGTGAGGAAGTCAGGGATGGCGTCGGCGCCAAGCAGTACTTCGAGCGTGGCATCATTCAATACGTTCCCGGCGGTGGGCTGACCTTTGGGCGGCTTGGCGCGGAAGCGGCGAGCGGGCGGCGGGAAAGCGCGTTCCGGCCTCTCACGCGTGGCGACTTCGGCGCGGATCGCCCCGGTCGCCGCTTCTTTCCCGAAGTCGGTCACGGTCTCACGGGCACCTTCGGCAAATATTGGGACGACAACGGTGGGGTCGCGGTTTTTGGCTATCCCGTTTCCGAACCGCTCAAAGAGCCGGTAGGGGAAAACAAGGCGCTTATCACCATACAATACTTCGAGCGAGCGCGCATGGAGTTGTGGGGCGATCAGGTGCGCATCGCCAACCTCGGACGCGAGTACGTGGAGAAGAAAGCAATTGGCCTCGCCACGGTACCCAAGCTGGGTGGCGCGGTAGACTACAGCACGAGCATCTGGCCGAAGTGGATTGACGTGAACCTCACCTCACAGCACCTCGTCGCATACGAGGGCAACACGATCGTGCAGCAATTCGATGTGACGAGCGGCGAACCGGCGAATGCCACACCGCCTGGCACCTTCCACATCTTCTCGAAGCTGAAGAGTGAGCACATGAAGGGGCCGGGGTACGACATCCCGAACGTTCCCTGGACGATGTACTTCGCCGGTGGTGGCTACGCGATCCACGGTGCGCCCTGGCGAGACGTGTACGGCCCCGGCACCGAGCGCGGCGGCAGTCATGGCTGCGTCAACTCCCCGGTCGGTGAAGTCGCCAAGCTCTACCAATGGGCGCCCCTCGGCACCACGGTGGTCATTCACTTCTAATTCGCTCAGCAGACGGTTCGGTGGCAGGATTTCATCCTGCCACCGTTTGCTTTTTGAAAATTATTCTTCGAGTAGCCTAGCGAGCTTGGTGACAGTATTCCAGTTACGGCCCGTGACTGTGACCGTGAGATACTTCTCCACGAACTGGCTTACGGGCGGCGCTTCGAGGATGCCATTCGGGCACCATTGATAGATCACGCGGTCGCCAAGACTGATCTCGTCCGGCGCGAGGGCTTGCGGGTTGTGAGTCGCCAGCAGGGTTGCTTCCGGCATATGAGACAGAAAGAATGCCATCATCTTCGCGCCGTCGGTGGCGACGGCACCAAACGGGTTGCCGGTAACGGTCGCGCGGAGTTCTTCGCCGCTCCGAAGCAGACAGCGGACGGTCTGCCTCAGTTCCTCACGAATACCGTTTTCGATCTGACCCGCGATTTCCTCCGGGTCAAGAGCGGCACTGGAAAACACGGCGTTGCCACTGTTCAAATGCGTACGGACATCGATATATCCAAGCCCGATCAGTAACGCTCGCAGCTCGGACATCGGAACTTTCTTGTTACCGCCGACGTTGACACCACGCAGCAACGCGGCATATCGGGGCATTAGGTCAACTCCTTCCAACAGCCCGACGACGAACGGTGAGGCATTGACCGAGGATTACGCGACGGGCGGCATCGCGAAACCGCGGGGTAGCGAGATCGGGCGTCCACTCTCGCGTTGTGCCTCGATCCAGCGATCAATCGCATCCTGGCCTTGCTCACAGCAGGCTCAAACGTTTCTCGGTGCGCCCGACAACCGGGAAGTTCCGGTACGGTGACGATGTATGCCTCGTCTTCGTCAGTCGCGCTCATCACGCGGGGCGACGCGATCAGAAACTGGATATAATCTTCGTCACAGCAGCATGGCGCGTTCATGCCTCCTACTCTATCCCATCCCTGCTGCATCGCTCAACTGCGCAAGTCCTACTTTTAATGTCCACTGAAATGGGGTAAAATCAGCATACCGCTTTGCGTGGACAGCAGACAAACCAGGTGAGAAAAAAACAATGGCAGGATTGCGCTGTATGGAAAACCCTCTGCCAGAATCTCCCAGAAAAACGTACCGATGGAGGGAATACGCGATTCGTGCCGCGCGCGGTGCATGGACGCTGGCGGTGATCTGCGGAACACTCGTCGCGCTCGCCTTCCCCCGACAAAGTGCGGTAGCCTCCGGGATGTACATTCCGGGGCAGACGCTCACCGATCCGGCGGACACGACCAATGACAACTTCGGCTTCGCGACGGTCATGAGTGCCGATGGCAACACCCTTATCGCCAGCGGACGCCTTTTTAGTACGGGCGCGGGGGTAGTCTACCTCTATACGCGGAGCAATGGCAGTTTTCCCCCCACCCCGACGCAGACCCTCACCGACCCCGGCACAAATCCCGGCCAGAATGGGTTTGGCGGTGCGGTGGCATTGAGTGGAGACGGCACGCTCCTGCTCGTCGGCGTAGCAGGTACCGCCACCGGGGGGGTAGCATACCTCTATGTGAAGGCCAACGGCAGCTTTCCCGCCCTGCCGACGCAAACCTTCACCGACCCTGCCAATACGCTCGACGATCAGTTCGGCAAGGCAATATCGGTAAGTGGGAACGGCAGCACGCTCATTATCGGTGCGCCGGGCACGAACAGCAGACGGGGTGCAGTCTATAGCTACACAGCAAGTAGCAGTGCGCTGCCACGCGGCAGCCGGAAGGCCAGTGGCTTACCCGGACGGGCGACGGTCCATGATCCTGCGGACACACCCGGTGACGTGTTCGGTGATCTCCTGGCGGGCGCGTCCGATGTCAATGTCATCGGGGTTGGCGATAGGACCGTATTTATCCGGGCGGGGGGCACGAGTGGCCACCCCGGGAAAATCTACCTCCTCACGGTGCCAAATGGCGGCTTACCGGATGTTACCGATATCACTCCCTTTTTTGACGCCCATTCCCTCTCGACCTGTTTCCAGGGGACGAACATGGCAGCGAGCAACACTGGCGACACGCTGCTCGTCGGTTCACCCACCAGTAGCGGCTTTAAGGGTCTGGCATTCGTCTCCGCGTTGGTCAACGGCCGCTACACGGTTGTGAAGACCCTCACCAACCCCGGCACGAGCGGAGACCAGTTCGGGTATGCGGCAGCAACGAGCGCGGATGGCAATACACTGCTGATCGGCACGCGGGCCACGAGCAGCCAACCGGGGGCAGCCTACCTCTATGTAAAGGTCAACGGCAGCTTTCCCGACAGCCCGACGCAGACGTTTGCGGACCCCGCCCATACGAACTTCGACTTCTCCGGGATTGCGGTGGCGATGAGTGGGGACGGCGCTACCCTCGCCATCGGCGCGAGCAACACCAACAGCGGCAAGGGCGCGGTCTACTCCTATCTCCTGCTACCACCCCCAACCCCGCAACCACCCCGCCACGTTGATGGGACACCAACGAACAGCCCCGTCCTTCCGTTGCCAACGCCCCACCCGGCTGTTTCTCCCGTCAGTGGAACCATCGCCCCGCAACCAGTGAGGCACTGAAGGAGGTTCCCCCACAGTGACTGGCAATTACCCTGCGGAGAGATTTCTTACACACCAGGGGACGTGTGACCGCACGCGGTTGCCGGTCCTGGAATGCACCAGGAACCCAGCCTCCCGCAAATTAGCCTTGAGTTCCCGCATTTTTCTCGACATTGCTTTCCCCCGCCTGCTCATTATAGGTACGGATCGCCGCGACGAGCGTGGAGATGCTCGGTCGGTCGGCCTGGTTTTTTGAGCAGTGCGCGAGAATGACGCGCCCATCCGGCCCAATGACCACGTCACCGCCAAGCTGGCGCGTGTCCTCATCGGTTTTCAGGCGCATCTTCATGCCCTTGCGGATCAGTTCGGCGTACTTTCTCAGTGTGTCCGGCCCGTAGATGTCACGGAGGCTGCCGATGCGCATCCCGTATGCGTTGTAGACCGCGCGCCCCTCGTCCGCGAGCAGAGGGATGCGCGCGGGCACGTCGAAGTGTACCCGGTAGTCGGGGAGACGTCGCCCCTGGCTGAAAAACAGCACGGCAATCCCCACGCCCAGCGCTTCCAGTTCCGCAGACTGCCGCAACTGCGACAGATGATCTTGGCAGGGCAGTCACTGTAAGTGGCGGTGAAACATCAGCACGAGCGTTTGCCCGCGATGCTCCGACAGCCGCCACTCCCCGTCGGTATCCGCAGCTAGCGCGAAGTCGGGCGCGTCCTCACCGACCTTCACACACGTCATCTCTCTCCCTCGCTCTCTGTAGATGCGGTTGGCGCGACATGTGCCAGCAGCGTGGCGAGTGCCGATTGTAAAGCGGTGAATTCCGCTTCACCGAGCACCGCGACGTATTCCGCTTCGATCTCGCGCTTCAAATCGTGGGCGTCCCGAAGAAACTGCCATCCCATGTCCGTGAAGGTTACGAGTGTCGCCCGCGCATCGGTTGGGTCAGGCGTGCGGATGATATACCCCTTGCGTTCGAGGTCTTGCGCGAGTTGGCCCATCGCCTGCTTTGTCACCCCCGCGCGTTGCGCGAGCGTCGTTAAGCGCATGCCCTCCGTGTCGAGATTGACCAGCAGGGTCGTATCGGCGGGCGTCAATGCCTCGTGTCCCCGCGCATGGAGCTTCGCAATTGCCCATGCATCATACGCCCGGTGTGCGCGCAGTAAGAGCCGCCCGATATGCTGCTGGCGATACGCAGCGATCTGCGCGTCAGAAACGGGAGACGCAGACATAGTCAACCACCTTGACAAATTAGACAAGACGCTTTACCATCTGACTGGCGACGACGTATTACCAGCGGATGAAAGGAGTCCTCGATGCAGATTGTACACGAGCATGACGTGCAACTCGTCCCCTCCTCGAACGGCAACCGCACGAATGGCCTTGTGACGCGCGCGGGTGGCGCGACCGAAATAAGCATCGTGCGGCAGGAACAGGAAGCGGGTGGCTTCAACCCGCCGCACGCCCACGACCGCGAAGAGGTAATGATGATCCGGCGCGGTACCGTGAGCGTGACTGTGGAGGAGGAAACCGTCCATCTCGCACCCGGAGACGTATTGATCGTGCCCGCTCGCACGGTTCATCAGGTGCGTAACACCGGCGCAGAGACGGCGGAATACCTGTACATTTCCCCATCCGGGATGCACTTCTACAGTGCGGCAGGGCAAGAAATCACGCCCTCCTGGGAGACGTAAAGCCCTCGGTCTCCGCCTACTGCCTGCGGGATTGCCGTAGCGGACGGAAAAACGCGCGGAGTTCCTCCGCGAGTAGTTGCGGTTCCTCCCACTCCGGGAAATGCCCGCCGCGTGCCATCTGCGTGAACCGATCCACCTTGTAACTCCGCTCCAGCCACTCGCGCGGCGGGCGGGCAATGTCGCCTGGATAGACCGCAATCGCCGTTGGCACATGCATCGCCTGCCCCTGACCCGTGCCCTGGGCCCAGTCATGCGCCCCCTCGTAGTAGACGCGGAACGAGGAATTGATTGTCCCAGTCGCCCAGTAGATCGTCAGGTGGATGAGGATTTCGTCCTTCGTGAACCGCTTCTCGACATCGCCGCCGCAGTCGCTCCACGCACGCAGCTTCTCCACGATCCACCCGGCGAGGCCTGCGGGCGAGTCGTTCAGGCCGTAGGCGAGTGTTTGTGGCTTGGTGGACTGCTCGGCAGCGTACGCGCCCTCGGCCTGCATCCACTTGTTGGACGTATCCACGAACTGCTTCTCCGCCGGAGAGAGGTTGTCCGGCACCTGGTAGATATACGGGTTGCCGCCCTCCATGTGAACGCCGACGAGTGCTTCGGGGTGCTTTTGCGCGAGCGCGCCGACCACGCCCGCGCCGATATCCACGCCCTGCGCCGCGAAGCGCGGGTAGCCGAGGTCTTCGGTGAGCAGCCTGGCAAACAGGTCGCCCATGCGGTTCACGGTCATGCCCTTCTCCGTCGGGCGGTCGGAGAAGCCGTAGCCCGGTAGCGACGGCACGACCACGTCAAAGGCGTCCGCCGCGTCGCCCCCGTGGTTCGCGGGGTCAGTGAGAAGCGGGATGAGCTTCGTGTACAGGTAGAACGAGCTGGGCCAGCCGTTGAAAAGCGCGAGGGGGAGCGGGTTCGGCCCCGTCCCACGCTCGTGGATGAAGTGGAGACCGTAGCCATCTACGGTGGCGCGGTACTGAGCGAACTGGTTGATGGTCTGCTCCTGCACACGCCAATCGAACCCGTCTCGCCAGTATGCGATCAGGTCTTTCATATACGAAAGATTCGCGCCGTAGTCCCACCCTGCGCCCGCGACCTCGTCGGTCCAACGTGTCCGCGCCAGGCGGTCGCGCAGGTCGTCCAGTGTCACTTGCGGCACCTGTACTGTGAACGGTTGCACACTCATATCTGACCTCCTGGGTACCAACGATTCCCCGCTTCGTCGCGCAAACGCACCATACGACCCGCCGCCCTCCCATGCGCGTACCGGGACGATGCTTGCGCCTCCACCGTACCGATCTTCGCCCCTGCGAACCCGACAACGCCCGCACCCACGATGCGATGCAACACCGCGCGCCGGGTCAACGTCTGCACATATCGTGCCATCTCAGCGATCCTCCATTGTGTCCGCTGCATCTATCCGTCGCGCGGCAACTGTCGCGCACATCGCTAGGGTACGGAGGAGCAGCATCGATGTCGCGCGGATTCGGGACAGGGGAGAGCAGATTCCGGCCCTATTCCGGTTCTAGCGGCGATAGCGCGTCGGGGAGACGCCGACGAGCCGCCGGAAGTGCGAGGCGAGATGGCTCTGGTGAGCGAAGCCGACATCGAGGGCGACCTGCGCGACCGACTGATCGGTAGTTGCCAGCAGAAGCCTGGCGCGCTCGACGCGGCGACGGATGACGTACTGACGCGGCGAGAAGCCGGTCGTGGCGCGGAAGAGGCGTGCGAAATGGCGCGGGCTGTAATCTGTGAGCGTTGCCAACTCGGCGATGCCGAGGTCGCGGTCGAGATGCACTTCGATGTACTCGATAACCCGCCGCAACGCGGGTTTGGATACATGCCCGGCGGGCGGGCGCACGAGGTCGGCACGCGCCGCATCATCGAGTGAAGAGTAGTACCGCAGCAGATGTACGGTGAGCGCGGTCGCTAAAGACTCAACCACCAGTCGCCCGCCGGGGCCATCGGCCTTGATTTCCGGTAAGATCGCCAACAGGAGCCGCTCCAATTGGGGGTCACGCCTGCGATAGGTGTCCATAAGCTCGATCCGGCGCGGGTCTCCCCCCGCTTCGCCAGCGACTGACCAAACGAAGCGGTCGCTGAGCAGCACATTGATGTCCTCGGAGACCGCGAGAGACTTCTGGACAAAGGGCGACCGGGCGGGCGGGCGGATGGCAATTTCGCCGGGATATTCGATCCACTCGTCGGTGCGCCCGTCTCGCCACTGAACGACCCGGTTCGGCCCGTTCAGGTGCAGGGAGATGGCAGAATTCACGAGCGTCGGGACGGCGACCTCTACCGGGCGAAAGCGATGCAGCGCGACCGTGACATCGTCGCCGGTGCGCAATTCCCGCGAGAGCAGGACGCCATCGGGAACGACTTGCCGCATGTTGACCGCCCCGGCAGTGTCCGCAGAGTGTTCCCCGGCAGCCGCCGATGTCGGCGTATTTGTTCTCACGCGCGCCCTCGTGCCCTGTGCCGTTGGCCAAGTGCGTGTCTGCCGAGGCGGAACCCGACGGCAAAGCGGTGAGACGTGCCCATTCCTTCGGGCGATACTGCCACTGCCAGCCAGACGGACAAGGCGATGAGTACGGAATGTCGTCGCATACAAAACCTCCCGTATGGGGAACGCATCTGCTGACTCCGCCACTCCGCCGTCTCAAACAGGGGAACGCACGCGCGCCGGAAAACGTTTTCCGGCGCGCGTGCGTTCCCCGTGCGGTCAGTCCGCCGCGACGCCCGCGCCTTCGCGGACGCCTGCCGCAACCGCGTCGCCCATCTCGACCGTGCGCACGGTACCGCCCAAGTCCGCCGTGCGCACGCCGCGCTCCAGCAGGTCGTTCACGGTGGCCTCGACAGCGTCCGCTTCCGCATTTAGCGCGAACGAGGTGCGTAGCATCATTGCGGCGGACAGGATCATCGCCAGCGGGTTGGCGATGCCCTGACCGGCGATGTCCGGCGCGGTGCCGTGAATCGGCTCGTAAAAGCCGAAGCGCGGCGCGGATGAGCCGGGGCGCGCCGGGGCTTCGCCGTTCAGGGAGGCGGAGGGGAGCACGCCGAGCGACCCCGCGAGCACCGCGACCTCGTCCGTGAGGATGTCGCCAAAAGTATTCTCGGTGACGACCACATCGAACTGACGCGGGTTGCGGATCAGGGCAATCGTCGCGGTATCCACGAGCAGATGGTCCATCGTGATGTCCGGGTATTCCGCCGCGACTTCGGTAGCGACTTCGCGCCACAGGCGGCTCGTCATCAGCACGTTCGCCTTGTCCACGCTGGTCACTTTGCCGCGCCGCCTGCGCGCCAGTTCGCACGCGAGACGCACGACGCGCCGCACTTCGCCCTCGGTGTAGTACAGCGTATCTACGGCGGCACGAGAGCCGTCCGGCAACGTGCGCCGCTCCTTCGGAGAGCCGAAGTATAGCCCCCCCGTCAGTTCGCGTAGCACGAGGATGTCCGTGCCCTCGATCACTTCCGCCTTCACCGGAGACGCATCAATCAGGGCGCGTGTCACCTTCACGGGGCGCAGGTTCGCGTAGAGGTTGAAGGTCTTGCGCAGGCCAAAGATCGCGGTCTCCGGGCGCACGGTGCCCGTGGTGTCCTGCGTCGCGCCGCCGACCGCGCCGAACAGGATGGCGTCGCTTTCGCGGCCTGCCTGTAGCTCCTCCTCGCGCAGTGCGACGCCGTACGCCTCAATTGCGGCGAGACCGACCAACCCCTCGCGGAACTGAAACGAATGCCCGAACCGCTCACCCACCGCTTCGAGCACCTTGCGAGCTTCCGCCATAATCTCCGTACCGATGCCATCGCCGGGCAGGCAGAGAACGCGGTAATCCGTCATGCCGTCACCTCCACCGGTGCCGCTGCGGCGGCTTCCTCGGCGGCCTTGCGCGCCGCGATCTTGTTTCGGACGCTGTTGATGAGGCCACCCGCCTGGATGATCTCCATGATCGCGGGCGGGTAGGCGGCAGCCTGATACTCTTCCTGCCGCGTCGCGTTCCAGATTTTGCCCGTGGTGAGGTCTATATGGAGTTCGTCGCCGGGCTGCACCTTCGCGGCGGCTTCCGGGCTTTCGAGCACGGGCAGGCCGATGTTCACGGCATTGCGGAAAAAGATGCGCGCGAAGTTCTCCGCGATCACGCAGGAGACGCCCGCGCCGCGCAGGGCCATCGGCGCGTGCTCACGCGAGGAACCGCAGCCAAAGTTTGCCTTCGCTACGATCACGTCCCCCGCCCGCACCAGCTTCGCAAAGTTCGGGTCGAGGTCTTCCATCGCGTGCTTGCCCAATTCCTCGGCGGTGTTCGCCGTCAGGTAGCGCGCCGGGATAATCACGTCCGTATCCACGCTCGGCCCAAAGGTCCAGGCGTACCCGTTCAATTCGGTGGTCATGTTACACTCCCCTCTGATACTCCAAGAAACTTTCGGAACGCACGTACTACCTGCATCAATGCATCAAGCGATGCCAGGAGATTACCTGCAATCTCCAGACTATGATCCGCGCCTTCGATGACTACTGCGTCTCCCCCGGTTGCCTCCTGCACCTCAGCAAGCAGAGTCGCATCGTAATGTGGGTCGGCGGTGCCGATAACGAAAAGAGATGACCATTTACCTCCCTGCATCTGCGTACGCAGTTGTGCATTGCGTAGCAGCGGTGTGAGCCATACCGCCCGTGCATGATTGAGACGAGCATCTGTAGAGAGAAGATGTCCAAGCGCGCGGGTGCCGATAGATTTCCCGATGAGCGTAACCCCGGCATATGCACGTTGCGGTAACGCAGCATCGCAAGCCGCAGTGACATCGGCAAAGAGCCATTGCGCTCGCTCGTCATCCGTCAGTTCCCGGTAATTCTCTCGGTGATAGTATGCGTACTCCACCTGCAACACGTCCGCATCTAGGTCGAGCATCGAGAGTACCGGGTAATACAGTAGCGGCATATCACAAGTGTACGCGAAGCCTGGTAACACGATGGCGAGGTTATCGGACGATTCTTGCTGCCGAAAGAAGGTGTTCGGCACCTGTTCGTCCCGATATCCGTGTATTTCCAGCGAAGCCATCGTGTACGCCATACCCTACGTCCTCGCTAAATCCATTCAAGTTCAGCAGTGCGTTCGGTGCGCTCGGTGCCGGTGTTCACGGTCGTGTTCGGTTCGAGCAGCAGGATATGACACTCGGCGTCGGCGTGCGGGCAATGCTCGACACCGTGCAGCACGATGATGAACTCGCCTTCGTTCACCCACACCTCGCGGTCACGGAAGCGCATCAGCAACCGCCCGCGCACGACAAGGAATAGCTCGTCCTCCGTCTCGTGGTGATGCCAGAGAAAATCACCCTGCACCTTCACCAGCTTGACTTGGAAGTCGTTCAACTCCCCGACGATCTTCGGAGACCAGTGTACGTCGAACTTCGCAAACTTCTCCGCGAGATTCACCGCCTCAATCTGCCGCTCTCCCGTCATCACTGCCCCCTCATCGAAGAACCATTAACCGCCAAGACGCCAAGGATTCAAAAAACATTGTATTTCTTGGCGTCTTAGCGCCTTGGCGGTTCAATTCTCCCCGTTACGCAGGCACGAGGTCCATGACTTCGCGCGGGTCGCAGATGTAGCCGGTGATCGCGGCGGCCATGGCGACGGCGGGGTTGGCGAGATGCACCTGTGCCTCGACGTGGCCCATGCGCCCACGGTAGTTGCGGTTCGTGGTGGAGACGACCACGTCCTGCTCGTCCGCGACGCCCATGTAACCGCCGAGGCAGGGGCCACAAGTCGCGGTGCTGAAGACAGCTCCGGCGGAGGCGAACTTTTCCGCCAGCCCCTCGCGCATCGCCTGAATGTACACGTCTTGCGAGCCGGGGATCACGATGCAGCGCACACCGTCGTTGATGCGGTGGTCGCCGAGGATTTCGGCGGCGAGACGCAGGTCGCTCATGCGCCCGTTCGTGCAGGAGCCGATCACCACCTGATTGATCTTCGTGCCGCGCAACATGCTTACCGGGTGTACGTTCGAGGGCAGGTACGGCGCGGCGATCTGCGGCTCCATTTCCGAGCAGTCGAACTCGATGGTGCGCGCGTACACCGCGTCCGCGTCCGCCTCGACCGGCTCATACGGCACATTCGTGCGGCCTTCGAGAAAGGCGCGCGTCACGTCGTCAAAGGGCATGATGCCGTTCTTGCCCCCGGCCTCGATGGTCATGTTTGCCATCGTCAGGCGGCCTTCCATCGGCATATCGTGGATCGCGTCGCCCGTGAACTCAATCGCCATGTACCGCGCGCCGTCATCGCTGATCGTGCCAATCGTGCGCAACACGAGGTCTTTCCCGCCCACGTACCGTGGCAGGTGGCCTTTGTAGACGACCTTCAGCGTTTCCGGCACCTTAAGCCACGTCCCACCCGTCGCCATCGCGGCGGCGATGTCCGTGCTGCCCATGCCGGTGGAAAAGCAGTTCAGCGCACCATAGGTGCAGGTGTGCGAATCCGCGCCGATGATCAGATCACCGGGACGGCAAAAGCCCTTATCCGGCAGGATGACGTGCTCGATGCCGCCCCGCCCGATCTCGAAGTACACGCAGCCTTCTTCCAACGCGAAGGTACGCATGATCTCGCAGTTGCGCGCCGCGAACAGGTCTTTCGCGGGCGCGAAGTGGGAAGGCACCATCACGACCTTCTTCGGGTCAAAGGTATGCGCGAGGCCCGTCTTTTTGAACTCGCGGATGGCGATGGGCGCAGTCACGTCGTTCGCCATCACGAGGTCCACCGTCACATCTACCAGATCGCCCGGCCGCACGCTCGCCACGCCCGCGTGCCGCGCAATGATCTTTTCCGTCATCGTCATCGGTGCTGTCATACTCATCAGACCCTCCTGAGAACTATTGAACCGCGAAGGCGCAAAGACGCGAAGAATCGGCAAACGACGAGAAAACAAAACACGGAGAAAACCCGTTCAAGCATCTTCATGTTTTGTGTCTCTGTGGTCAATTTCCCTTTCCTTCGCGTCTTCGCGTCTTCGCGGTTCGATTCATTAAACTAGCGCGGCCTGGTGGGCGGCGCGGGTGGTGCGGGTGGCGCGGGCAATGGCGGCGATGTATGCCTCCGCGCTGCCTGCGAGAATATTCGTGTTTAGCCCCTGCCCACCGTACACCTTGCCATCCGCACCGACGACGCGCACACGCACCGTCGCCTGCGCGTCTATGCCGCTCGTGATCGCGTCCATCGTAAACGAATTCAGTTGAAACTTCGTGCCCGTCGCCTCATCAATCGCGGCGAACAACGCTTCCACCGGCCCTTTGCCCGTCGTTTCCGCGAGACGCGGCACGCCGTCTACCGATACGGCAACGCTCGCGGTCGCGCGGCCCTCACCGCCCGTGTAGACGTGCCAACTTTGCAGGGCATAGCCTTCGGGCGGGGCGGTAAGCTCGTTCTCGATGAGTGCAACGATGTCGTCCTCCGAGACATCTTTCTTTTCATCGCACAGGGCGATGAACCGCCGAAAGGCGTGCTCAGCCTGCTCCGGTTCCAGCGTGTAACCGAGTTCTTCGAGCCGTGACCGGAAGCCCGCGCGCCCACTATGCTTCGAGAGCACAATCGCGCTCCGCTCCCAGCCCACGGACTGCGGCGTCATGATCTCGAAGTTTTCCTGATGCTTCAACTGGCCGTCCTGATGAATGCCGGAGGCGTGCGCGAAGGCATTCTGCCCGACAATCGCCTTGTTCGGCTGCACCACGATGCTGCTCGCGCGGCTGACGACCCGCGACGCCCCCACGAGGTACTCCGAGCGCACGCGGGTATCGGCGCCGCCGAACTGGTCGCGCCGCGTGCGCAGGGCCATCACGACCTCTTCGAGCGACGTGTTGCCCGCGCGCTCACCGATGCCGTTCACCGTCACTTCCATCTGCCGCGCCCCCGCCGCCACCGCCGCCAGCGTGTTCGCGGTGGCGAGGCCGAGGTCGTCGTGGCAGTGCGTGCTCCAGACCACCTTTTCCGCGCCGTCCACATGCGCGAGCATGTACTGGAACATCGCGGCATACTCCGCCGGGGCGGCGTAGCCCAAGGTGTCCGGCAGGTTGATCGTGGTTGCGCCCGCTCTGATCGCCACGGTGCAGACGCGGGCGAGGTAATCCAGGTCAGACCGGCTCGCGTCCATCGCGGAGAACTCGACATTCGACGTGAAGCTCTTGGCGTGGCGCACCGCCGCCTCGGCCATCTCGATCACCTGATCTTCAGACTTGCGAATCTGGTGCGCGAGATGGATCGGGCTGGTGCTGACAAAGGTGTGGATGCGCGGGTCTTCGGCGGGGCGCAAGGCTTCGATAGCAGCGTCTATGTCCGGCTTGAGCGCACGGGCAAGGCCGCAGACGGTCGCGCCTTTGATGCGCATGGCGATCTGACGCACGGCGTCGAGGTCGCCGGGGGAGGCGATGGGGAAGCCGGCCTCGATGATGTCCACGCCCAAACGGGCGAGGGCGTCCGCGACTTCGAGCTTTTCCGCTACGGTCATCGAGGCCCCGGCGGACTGCTCACCATCGCGCAATGTGGTGTCGAAGATATACACGCGGTTATTCGCGGCAGGTACGGGGGGGGTGCCGGTCGTGGTCGTGGTCATGGCGCATGTCTCCTATTCGGTGAGGGATTGGGGGTCGTCCACGTCTGGCCCGTTGCCGGGCCGCGTAAGGTCTTCGCGCATCGGTGCATCGCCCGCGAACCTGTCCATGCGACCGCCCCTCCCTTCTCATCTCGCGCATCCCGCGTCTCTCGGCACACGCTGGCGCACAAAAAAACCCGCCCTGTAAAAAGGGACGGGCAGAAATCTGCTCGCGGTACCACCCTCGTTGCCCACGCACGGTAATACGGCAATGCGGGGCCACTCGCGCAGTCGCAGGCACAATGCCTGCGTCAGCGTGACGCGGTAACGGGCGTACCCGGCGCGGGCTACTGGGTCTTCACCGGCGCGGCTCCGGGGCGAGGTTCGGCGTCTTGTGCGTGCCGGACTCGCACCAACCGTCCGGCTCTCTGGATGCACATGAGCGCGTACTTGCTCCCCATCTCTGCCAACCCGAAGCCTAGCAGCGTGCGCGGAAAATGTCAAATATCAATCATCGCTTTTCTCGTGCGGGGCGTTTGCCGATCCGGGGCGGGGAAGATACACTACCTTTTGGCGTTGCATGTCTTGCGACGCCGCATCGTTCATTGCTTCCTTCCTATCGAGGACATAAACACACCATGAGCACCCTGAGCGCCACGAATACCGTCACTGCAACTGCCGCCGAGATCGCTGCCATCGCGGCGCGGGCCGCGATCCCCCCGCTCGCGCTGGGGGAACGGAAAACGGTGGTCGCGGCGATGAGCGGTGGCGTGGATAGCGCGGTCACAGCACTCCTGCTGCGCGATGCCGGGTACCAGGTGATCGGCATCACGATGCATCTCTACAGTGGCGACGAGACCGGCGCGATTGCGTGTGGCACCGGTTCCTGCTGTGGGCTTGAGGGCGTGGAAGACGCACGCGCGATCTGCCAGACGCTCGACATCCCCTTTTATCCTCTCAACTTCGAGCGGCAGTTCGAGCAGCATGTGATCGCCCCCTTCGCGGCAGCGTATGCGGAGGGGCAGACGCCGAACCCGTGCCTCAACTGCAACCGGCACCTGAAGTTTGCCGCCCTGCTTGGCCGCGCTGTCGGCATGGGCGCGGACTACCTCGCCACGGGCCACTACGCCAATGTCTCCCGCGACCCGGACGGCGCGTGCCGCCTCTTTCGCGCCGCCGACCCCACCAAAGACCAGTCGAGCGTGCTGTACACCTTTTCGCAGCAGCAACTTGCGCGCACGCTCTTTCCCCTCGGGCCGCTCACCAAGCGGGAGGTGCGAACGCTCGCGCGGGCGCACGGCCTGCCCGTGGCGGAAAAGCCGGAGAGCATGGATATCTGCTTTGTGCCGGACGGCGATTACGCAAAGATCGTCGCGGAGCGCCACCCGGAGGCATTCATCCCTGGGGAGATCGTGGACACGCGCGGGGCCGTCCTCGGGCGGCATGGCGGCATCGGGCATTACACCGTGGGCCAGCGACGCGGTCTGCATGTCGCAATGGGGGAGCGGCGGTATGTGGTCGCCTTACGCCCAGAAGCGAATCAGGTGGTGATCGGCACGGCGGACGACCTGATGACCACCGCGCTCGTGGCAGACGACGTGCAATTCATTGCCGGTGCGCCGCCGAGCGGCCCGGTGGAGATCGAGGCGACCGTGCGCTACCGTAGCACGCCGATGCGCGCGACGCTCATAGCAAACGCATCGCGCGAAGTGCGGCTCGCCTTCGCCGAAGGGTTCGCGCAGCCCGCCGCGACGCCGGGGCAAGCGGTGGTTTTCTACCAGGGAGACGAGGTGATCGGGGGCGGCACGATCCGAACGGTGGAGCGCGGCGCGGGCTGGGTGCCAACGGCGGACGATCTGGCGATTACCCCACCCGTGACGGCGCTCGCGGTGATCGCGCCCGACGCCATCGCGGTTCTCGGCGGCTCGTAGCGCCGCGATGTCGCCATCGTTGCTGTTGAGCGTGCTCATCGCCGCCCTGATCGGCCTCGCGGCGCACGCGGCGTTTGGCCATTATCTGTGGCAGTTGCCACTGTATCTTGCGGCGGCGGCGGGGGGAGTGTTCGCCGGGGAGGTTTTTGCGGCGGTGACGGGCACGGGCAGTGGTTTGTTGCGCTACGGCAGCGTGCCGGTGGGGTCGGCGTTTCTTGGGGGAATTGTGAGCGTGGTATGCGTCTGGGCGGTCACGACCCGGCTGATTGCCCGCTTCGGCCCGCACGCAAACGAGTGAACGTGTGACCGAGTGGCCGAATAACGGGGTTGGGTGGCGTATCGTAAAGGAGTGAAGCGTGAAAAAGGCGTTGCCGTTTCTGCTGGCGGGCGGGGTGCTGGTGCTGCTAATCGTGGTCGGCGTGCTACTGTATCACTGGACCGGCCTGCCCCGATTGCGCGACCTTGCCCTCGTGTTCATCGCGGGGCTGTTCGCCGTCGCCATCCTGCTGCTCGCTGCGATGGTCGGCGTGTTCCTGTTTGTGGCGCTCATCATCCGGGACCGCCTCGTGCCGGTGCTGGAAGAGTTGACGCACACCGCAGGTGAACTGACGCAAACGGCGCAGCGCCTGAAGGGCACGACGGAGTTTGTTTCCGAGCAGGTCGCTACCCCGATCATCAGCGTGGCAAAAACCGTGGCCCGGATGCGCGCGATGGCAAAGGCCGCCACCGCCCCGAAACCGAATGCCACGAGCGTCACGGCGGCGGATGATCCCTTTGTGCTTTCCCATGAGGCATGAGCGCCGACACCCACGGTCGTCTATGCCGGGGGCGTGATGCGAATCTCGAACAGCGCGGGCCAGCGTTTGCCCGTGACAAAGAGCCGGTCGCTCGCTGCGTCGTAGGCGATACCGTTCAACACGTTGTCCGGCGAAGGGCCACGCTCTGCCTCCGGTAAAAGACCCGTCAGGTCTATCCAGCCGCGTACAATGCCCGTAGCCGGGTCAATGCGGGCGATGCGGTCGGTCATCCAGACATTCGCATAAATCTCGCCCCGCACGTATTCCAGTTCGTTCAACATCTCCACGGGTTGCCCGCCGTCCGTCACGGTGATGACGCGCGTCACGGCGAGTGAATCGGGGTCGAGAAAGCGGATGCGTTCGGTGCCATCGCTCATGATGAGTGCGGTATCGTCGTTAGCCAGCCCCCAGCCCTCGGTATCGTACGCGAATTTGCCCGTCTGACAGAAACATCCGGCGTCGTAAATAAACCCCGTGTGCGACTGCCACGTCAACTGGTAAAGCTTGCCATGAAACAGCGTCAGCCCCTCGGCGAAGTATTGGGCAGGAATGTCCACGCGTGCCAGCACCTGGCCTGTAGCCAGGTCTTCCCGGCGCAGGCTCGACTCGCCATTCAGCCCCGTGCTCTCGTAGAGCGTGGCATTGTCCGCGTCAATGAGCAGGCCTTCGGTAAACGCATCGGTAGCGTGTGGGTAGCGGTGAATCACGGTATACGAGGAAACGGGCGCCGCCGTTTGTGGAGCCACGCTCCCCCCACAGGTCGTGAGCAGCAGCAGGGCAACGAGGCCCGTAGTGAGGGTGCGCATCCGTCCCATGATAAATATCCTCCTGAAAAACAGCGAAGCGGCAGGGCAAATTGCCCTGCCGCTCGTGTGTCCGTTGCGGGAGAGAGGCGCGTTACCGCTGCGCCCGCGCCCGGATCGTGAAGCCCGTACCTACCGCGATCACGGCGGCGATGAGGATCGCCATCAGGCCGTAGTTCGCGTTATCGCGCGGATTACCCGTCGCCGGCAGGGCCATCGTGGTGCCGCCACCGGTGCCCGTCGCCATCGGAGCCGTTGTCGCTACCGTGGTTGCCGTCGCCGCCCGCGTCGCCGCAGTGGTTGCCGTCGCGGCTCGCGTGGATGTTGGAGCCGTAGTCGCCGTTGCGGCCCGTGTTGACGTGGGTGCAGTCGTCGCCGTTGCGGCCCGTGTTGACGTTGCCACAGGAGCCGTCGTCGCGCTCGCGAGGCCACCACCAACGCCTGTTGCCACCGGCACCACCGGCACCACTGCGGAAGGCGCGCGCGTTGACGTGGCGGATGCCGCCGTCGCACTACCACCAACGCCCGTTGCCAACGGCGCTACTGCGGAAGGCGCGCGTGTTGAGGTGGCAATTGCCGCTGTCGCGCTACCGCCACCGGTACCCGTCGCTACAGCGGAACCGCGCGACACTGCCGCGAAGGCCGCCGTCGCAGTCGCGTTTGCCGCAGTCGCAGTCGCATTTGCCGCGACCGAGGTCGCGCCCGCCGCGCTCGCCGTTGCCGACGCACCCGTAGGTGCGCCCGCCGCGCCTGCGGTACTCGACGCCGACCGCGCCGTTGATGACGCCGCGCCTGCTGTAGATGAGGCTGCGCCCGCCGTCGCCGAGGCCGCGCCCGCTGTCGCCGAGGCCGCTGACGGCGATGCCGTCGTTTGCGCTCCCACACCCAGTGGGATGATCGCAAACACGATCGCGACCAGGGCAGCAGCTACCACTGTCCAGATCAGAGAGACCCTCTTGACCACACGCCTACCCATCCTTCCTTCACGATCCACTCCCCCACCGCCACGGTAAGGGGCCGGACTCTCACAGGCTTTGTACGTGACGCGATCCACCCACCCCTACCAGTGTCTGAATCACCCCACGCTTCGCCCCACGAGGGTACCTCACCCGGCATCCGATCTTACCACGGATGATACTCTTTCGTGAATCATCTCAGGCAGGCAAAAACGACGATTCGGTGCGGCAATCTGATAAACAGGCGATGGAACATGTATTATGTCATGCTCCATCATCCGTATCGTTTACCGCACCGAAGGAAGCGATTTCGCAGGGTCAGTGAATCCGGCGCATTTGCCATCGGCGCACACGCCACAGGAGCAACCCGCCGAGACCGATACCCATGAGTGAAACGCCAAAGGCGCTGATGAATCCCACGTTCATCGCACCGGCACGCGGTAGTCCGGTCTCTGGGAGGGGCGGCGGTGTGGGCGCGGGGCTGGCGGGAAGCGTCTGGGTCGGCATCACGCGGGTAGCGGTCGGCGGCACCGGCGTACAGAGCGGTGGCATCCTTGCGGCGGGCGCGGCAGGCGTCATGTTCCCCAGAGATGTCGCCGATCCCGCAGATGGTGGGGCGGCGCCGGAGGGAAGCGCAGGGAACCCCGATGGCGAGGGCGGCACGACGCAGGGCACGGCTAGGGGGGATGGCGGAGGCGGGGCCGGTGTCGGCGTGCAGAGCGGCGGCATTATGCTCGGTGCGCCGGTACCTGTTGATGTCCCGGTGCCAGAAGACATGGTGACACTCCCAGACGGCACGGGCGATTGCCCCATTGGCGACAGTGGCGGCAGGGCGACGCAGGGAACCGGGGCGCCCATCGTTGGTGGCGGCAGCGTTGCCGGGGGCGTTGGGGGTATTGTTGGAGAGGGTAGCGGTGTTGTCGTTGGTGGTACAGGGGTATTGGTCGGTACCGGGGGTAGCGCGGTCGGCGTGGGTGGCACAACGGTGGGTGTTGGCGGTATCGGTGTATTAGTGGGCGGCACGGCGGTCGGCGTTGGGGGAAGCGGCATTGTTGTGGGTGTAGGCGGAAGCGGCGTACTCGTGGGCGGCACGGGAGTAGCAGTCGGCGATGGCGGTACCGGCGTTTCCGTCGGAGGAACCGGTGTGTTTGTGGGGGGAACGGGAGTGTCAGTCGGCGGCACCAGTGTATTGGTTGGCGGTACGGGGGTATTTGTCGGTGGCAGCGTGGCGGTCGGCAGCACAGCAGTGGTGATCGGGGGAAGCGGCGCGTTCGTCGGCGATGGCGTCGCGGTGACGGTTGGGGGCAATGGCGTGGCCGTAGGCGGTATGGTCGGGCTAGGCGGCACGGGCGTCGCGGAGGGCCGCACCGGAGTCGCCGTAGGCGGGAACGGCGTTGGGGTGCATGGTGAAGGGCCGAACACGATCAGCCCGATCACTTCTGTCGCGTTCGGCGTTCCCGTCGTCGTCGCGTTGGCAGTGACGCCACCGCCTGCCGCTGTGGGAGGAGCGCCGGGGATGGGCGTGATGCGGGCAATCGGCGTGATGCCACCGACAATCGTGCCAAAATCGCCGGGCGTGCCGGTCGGCACGCGGGTCGGCGTCGGGCCGGTCGTGCTGGTTGGCGGGCGCGTCATAGTAACCACGGGCGAACTGATCGCGGTCACGACGTTGGCGCCCGGCGGGGCACACGTTGTGGCGATGGCGAGCAACGTTGCCGTTTCCTCCGGCGTCGCAACGACACCGGTGGGAATCAGCACGAGCGCGATGCCGATAAACCCGGCAACACAGAGGGCGATCAACACCCGTATCCCTCTGCCCACGCTGCGGTCCAAGCTGCTGTCCATCTTGCCTCCCATCCCCCTCACGCGCGCACGCGGGCACCCACCCACGTCCGGGCAGTGCGCAACGGTGAATTACCCGCGTTGCGCACCACCGCAGGATTACATAATACGAGGGTATCGGTGGTATTGCAAGAAGCGCAAGTAATTCGTGTTTTTCGTATTTCTACGTCGGCGAGATTATAAAGGGCTGTAGAAGGGTGTGTGTTCCGTCCCTACTGCGCGCGACGCGGGCAACGGCGGTGAAGGGTATCGTGCGCCAATGCGCAACGTCGGCAGGTGGGCCACCGACAAGGGTGCTGAGGTACAGGGTGAGTGCCAGCCCGTGACTTACGATGGCGACTGATGCCGCAGGGTACGGCGCGACCGCGTGCGCAATCGCGGCGGTGATGCGGGCACGGGCATCGGCGGCGGGTTCCCATCCATGCGGCGCGGCATCCGGCATGGCGAAGAAGTCGGCGACCGCCCCCTCGTAGTCCGTCACGAACGTCCCCCGACGATCCACCTCACCGAGGGCTTCCATCGCGGACAGCGTGACGAGGTGCGGGTGCGCCCCGGTAATCGCATCGGCAGTTTGCATCGCTTTCGCTTCACTGCTCGTTACGATTGCGGTTACGCCACGCCACCCTGACCATCGGGCGAGCCGTGCGGCTTCTGTCCTTCCATGCTCGGAAAGAGGCCACGTCTTTGCGTCCGGCCCGACCTGCGCCGTATGCGCGTGCCGCACGAGTATGATGTCATTGCCCATCCCGTGCGTCCCTCTCCCGTCCGGCAGATTTGGCCAAACAAACGACGAAACCACGAAAAACGCGAATGGGCTATCTTCGTGTTCTTCGTGGCCTGATGGTTCATTGCCAGGAACTATGCGTCAACCGTGCCTTCGGGCATCTTCGTCGGCAAAGGGGCGGGGCACTCACAGGTGCTGGCGACGGTGATGTGCGTATTCGTCGCGCTGGCATCGTGAAAGGCGTGCATCAGGTCGAGAACGTGATAGGCGAGATCGCCGTTTGCGCGATGCGGGCGGCCTGAGCGTAAGGCGGTCGCCATGTCCGCGAGGCCAATGCCCCGGCTGTTCTCGGCGTAGGGGCGGGTGACAGGCACATCTTCCCATTCTTTGCTGCCCGCGCGCAGAAGGCGTACAGGGCCACCGAAAGTGTTCGGGTCCGGCACGGAGAGCGACCCTTGTGTGCCGTAGATTTCGACGCGCGGCACATTCGCACCCCAGACATCGAAGCTCGTGACGAGCGTACCGACCGCCCCTTGTGTAAAATCCATTACCCCCGCGAGGTGCGTGGGCGTGTTGACATGGATGATTTGTCCGCGCTTTGGCTCGCTGCCGATCACGCGCTCCGGCGAAGTGATGCGCGCCGACCCGGTCACGCGCCGCACGGGGCCGAGCATCGAAACGAGCGCGGTCAGGTAGTATGGACCCATGTCGAACATCGGCCCACCGCCAACCTGGTAGTAAAAATCGGGATCCGGGTGCCAACCTTCCGGCCCGTGGCCGAGCATGAACGCGGTCGCCGCCACTGGCTCCCCAATGGTACCCGCGTCTATGATCTCGCGGCACGTTTGCAGGCCCGCGCCGAGAAAGGTGTCCGGCGCGCATCCGACCCGCAGGTTGCACTCGCGGGCGAGGGCAACGATGCGCTTGCCGTCCTCGCGCGTCACGGCAAGCGGCTTTTCGTTATAGACGCTCTTACCGGCTTCAAGCGCGGCAAGGGCGACTTCCGCGTGGGCCGCCGGGATCGTCAGGTTCAGCACGATCTCGATTGCCGGGTCGGCGAGCAGTTCCACCACGGTGTCATACACCGTAGGAATGCCGTATGCGGTCGCCCGCTCGCGCGCCCGCTCCGGGACGAGGTCCGTACACGCGGCGATCTCAATAGCCGTCAGCTTTTGCGCGTTCTGGCAGTAGATGCGGCTGATCGTGCCGCACCCGACTAGCCCTACCTTTACCGGTGTCACGGCTTCCTCCTTCAACATCCAGGGCGTATGCGTTCTCGTAAATCCTGCCCGAATTTTCCTAACCCCCGACCCCTTCCCTCGAAGGGAAGGGGAGTGAGGCATTGCGAGTTGACAATATTCCCCCTACGCCTCGATACTCCAAAAGCACACTCCCCTTCCCTTCGAGGGAAGGGGCCGGGGGTTAGGAAAACCGGGCCAACAGGACCGCAATCTACAATCAGTCTCCCGTGACTGCCAGACTGCGTAGCACGCCCGCCTCGGTGAGCCGCGCGTGCAGTTGCTCCATCTCGGCATCGGTGAGCGGCAGCACCGGGGCCGCCGTGTACCGCTCGCACAACCCTTTCAGCGCATACTGGCCCTTCATTGGGGCAGGAAAAGTGCCGACCTGCATCGCGGCATTGGCCTGGGCAACGGTTTCCTGGAGCGCGATGGCGTGGGCATAATCACCCTGCTGATAGGCGCGGTAAAGGGCGACCAGCACGTCCGGCACGACATTTACCGCGCCGCCAATGAGGCCATGCCCACCAACAAAGAGCGAAGAGGCGAGCATCGCGTCGGAGCCGGTATATAACGTGAAGCCCGCAATGCGCTCGGCGATGCGCGCGAGGGCCGAAAAATAGCCGAAGTCGCCGCCGGAGTCCTTCAGCCCCATAATGTTTGGGTGTTCAACTAACCGCGCGACCGCCTCAACGGGGATTTGCAGCTTCGTCATCACGGGGATGTTGTAGATGATGATCGGCACGGGGCTTGCCTCGGCGATGCGCTCGTAATACCCGATGATGTCGGCAGTGCCGAGCCGGTAATAGTATGGCGGCGGGACGAGCGCCCCCCGCGCCCCGGTGCCCGCGACCGTGCGCAGGCTGTTGATGACCTCCGGTACGGCGCTACTCGCTGCGCCGGTGAAGACCGCGCCCCGGCCATTCGTGGCTTCCATCGTCGCTTCAAGCGCCCGCTGCCGCTGCGCGATGGTCAGCGCCGGCCCCTCACCGGTGGAACCGAGGATTGAAAGGCCCGTGACGCCGTTCTCAAACAGGTAGTTGACGACGTTCTTGACGCCGGTTGCATCCACCTCGCCGTTTTCCGCGAGAGGTGTTGCCATCGCCGCATACACGCCGGGGAACTGCTCGGAAACTGCCATTACCTGCCCTCCTTGTTGCGCTCAATCGCGCTCATCCACCCCGCACTCCAAAAATTCGCGGGGCGTTACATGGTCACACGGTCTAACCCGAAAACCCTATTCAGTGCGTCATTTGCTCGCCCACAGCATCCCACGCTGCATGATTGTGAGGACTTCGGGCACATCGAAGTCGCGGCGCACATGCCCCAACGACGAGTAGAAGACCCGCCCCGCGCCATACCGCCGCTTCCAGACGACGGGCATCACCACGCCCGCGATCCACGGCGCGTATTCCCCCGTAAAGGTCGTGGTCGCCAGCACCTCATTGCTGGGGTCCACATGCAGGTAGTACTGCTCCGAATGCACGGCGAAGTCCGAAAGTCCCCGAGTGATCGGGTCTTCACCATTCGTGACCCGTACCTGGTAATCAATGATGTTGCCGGGGTGCGCCACCCACTGCCCGCCAACCATGAACTGGTAATCCACCGCGTCGCGGAAGCTGTCGCCCATGCCGCCATGCCACCCGGCAATGCCGACGCCTGCCCGCACCGCGCCAAGCAGGCCCGCCAGTTGCTCCTTGGTGATCGCACTCTGTGTCCAGATCGGTACGATCAGATCGAGTGCCGCCATGAACGCGGCGTCGAGGTACGTATCGAGGTTCGTGGAAACGGTGACATCGTACCCCTGCTCGCGCAACCACGGCGCGAACAGGGCCGCGCATTGCTCCGGCTCATGCCCCGACCATCCGCCCCAGGTGACCAGTGCGCGCTTTGTCATTGCCGCTCCTCCACTCGTTTCGTGCCCAGCATCGTGACAATACCCCCCGGTGCCGCCCGCACGGGCGCTTCCCGCCCCGCGCGATGCCAGAGCGCGACGATGCCCGCCGCGACACCGAGCGAGGTGGGGTAGCCGATGAGCACCGCGAGGCCACTCGCCAGCCCCGGCGCAAACGCGTGGGTGCGGAGCAATGCCCCGATGGGAAACCACGCGGTGGCATCAATGATTTGCTGCCGCCATGCGTGCGGCTCCTGGAGCAGAAAGCGAAACCAGAGCAAAACCGTCCAGAATACCACCGTGCCGACGAGTACCCAGACCACGGCGGAGATAACCACCACCGCGATACTACCAAAGAGGCGCGCGACGATGCTCTCGTCCGCCACGAGCACGCGCCGCAACTGCTCCCCGACAAAGGCAAAGAAGACGCCATACATTGCCACCGCAAAGAGCACCGCCGGCCCACCTTGCAATAGCCCGCTCATTGAGCACCTCCCACGTCTCGCCTCTTGCCTCCCACATTGCGCGTCATACGGGCAAGCATCGCACGCGGAGGCACGCGGTGCAATCGGTGTCATCGGCGCAATCGTGGTTATTCGGCGCGTCACTGCGATCATGCATCGTTACGGAGCATCGCGGCGAGCAGGCGGAAAGCCTCACGCCGTTCGTTCGTCAGGGCACAATTGAGGCCAGACGTGCTTGGCACCACGAAGACGGGCACGCCCGCGATGGTCGTGTCTTGCGGGCCGTAATGCAACGGCGCGCGGTCACCTGTAAGGTTGCGGTAGACGAGGCCACCATTGCAACAAAGCCAGCGCGGTCGGTAGCGTGCAAGCTTTGTCGCCACCGCTGCGCATCCCGCAAGATACGTTTCCCGTGAAATATCATCGGCGCGGCGGGAAGGGCGCGCGTGGAGATCGGTCAGGCCGATGCCAAAGGTCGGCAACAATCGGTCTTCCTCCGGGCACAGCAGGCGCGTCGTCAGCCTGGCCTCGTACAGCAATGGGTAAAAACGGTTGCCGGGGTGCGCGTAATAGTGGCCTGTCTGCCCCGCGCGGATGCTGGGATTCGACCCGCAAATCACGACGCGCAAACCGGGGGCGAGAATATCGGGTAGTCCAGGCAAATCAGGGAGGGCAATCACGCGCTTCATGCCCGCACTGTACCATGCGGCCTCACGCGAGGCAGCATTGACGCCGCACGCATTCGTGGTACGATGAACACGAGATGTAGAGTTACGAGTTACGAGTTACGCAATTCGGCTTGAAAGGAACATGAACATGGCACATGATGAGCAGTATGGCAAAGACCCCTTCCGGGGTCGGGGCGACCGGGGGCAGGACTTCTGGCGTTGGGCGGAGGCAGCAGGGATTCCGTGGCCCGAGATGCGGCAGCGGATGCGCGAGGCGTTCCGCGATGGGTTTCGCCCCAACGACCCCGATTGGCAGAAGATGTTCCGCCGCTTTTTCGAGGGCGAGATGCCACCGGCGGGCGCACCGAACGGTGAGGGTGCGCGCCGCTCGAATGTCATCAGCCTGCGCGTGGACGACGGCACCCTTTCCGCGATTGACAACCTCGTTGAGGCGGGGCTATTCAGCACCCGTGCCGAGAGCGCGACCTGGCTCTTGCAGGCGGGTGTCGCCGCGAACACGGAACTGTTCACGCGCATCAACGCCACGGTAGCGGAGATTCGCCGCTTGCGTGAGGAGTTGCAGCAGCGCATGCACAATGCCGCGCCTCATGCCGCCGCCGCTACCACTGGCGGCCCGGAGGATGCCCCCCGCGAAGGCGCGCCGCGCCCGGAAGACGTTACCTCGCTGTAAACACTGGTTCTCGGCCTGTCTCTGTCGAGAGCAGGTCAAGGATTTTCCATCAGGACACCGGGGCATCAACGATTTGATGTCCCGGTGCCCTGGCTTTTTGGCGGGGTAATATTTTCCTGCCGCCGAATGCGACGCGGCTATGCCTCACTATGCCCTTCCGGATTGTCGCCCTCAATCGCCGGAGCAGCAGGCGCATTGCCCCAGACGGTGACGTGCTGTCCCGCGTATTCGCCTGCCCAGAGTGGCAGGGTGCAGGTACGGTTGAGCAGGTTCTTCCACAATTGGGCGTGGGCGAACGTTTCTTCGTCGGTGCTGAAAATCGAAAAGATCGTGCGGGCGGCGACCAGCACCACCTTCCGCTTCGCCCGGCTGAGGGCAACGGTGAGGCGGTGCGGATCGAGCAGAAAGGCGCTCATTGCCAGCACGTAGCCTCGGTCGCTCTCCGTCGCTGCGACCACGATGACATCGCGCTCGTCCCCCTGAAAACGCTCCACCGTATCTACCGCGAGACCGGGGATCGCCAGCTTTAGCGCCGCCCGTTGCGCGCGGTGCGGCACCACGACGCCCAGTCCCGTGCCCGCGTCGTACTGCCCCGCGAGGGCGGCGAGCAACGGCGTGACGAGCGCCTGCTCGTACTGATTGCGCTTCTGGCTCGCCGCCTCGTCATGCACGACGACCACGAGCGGGTATGCGGGATCGAGCGCGGCGGCAACAAAGGCGTCCGTGATCTCGCCGTACCCCGGCAGGTTCAGCCTCGCGTGCAAATCCGAGTAATAGGCGATGCCGTCCGCCTGGTAGACCTCGCGGGCGAGAAAGGCGGCCATGTCCGCGTGCAGGCGGAAGCTGCGCGCGAACTGGATAAAGGGAATCGCCGGTTCACGCCCGCGCAGCGTGTCGAACAGCGATTCGTAGCACCGATACTCACGGAAGGTGCGGCGCGGCTCGTTCGCCCAATCGTGATGCACGATGGGGGCCATCTGGCGATGGTCGCCCACGACGATGATCTGGCCTTCCGCTTTCAGGGGCAACGCCGCGAGCATCGCCGCCGGTACGCTCATCTGGGAAGCCTCATCCAGCACGAGGCAATCGCAGCACGCCTGCCCGAACAGGTCCGCCTTGTCCCGCGCTTTGACCGAGCGGTAGATGCCTCCCGGTGTCGCCGCGATAATGCCGTACGCCCCCTGCCATACCGGCGCGCTGTCTTTCGCCTGCCACTCGATCACGCCATCCGGTGGCGGTTCCTTCGGGTTCAGGCGATGCCCCGGCACGGCGAGCAGACGCTCATCGAAGTGGGCGGCGAAGAGATCGGGGTACGCCGTGTGCCACTCCCGCAACTTCCCCCGCACGTCTACGAGTGCCTTGAGCAGCACGTCGGTCGCGGCGTGTGTATGGCAGGAAACGGCGACGCGGTACGGCATCCCCGCCGCGAGCGCGCCCTGCAACCGCGCAAACACGGCGTAGGCCGTGGTGAAGCTCTTGCCCGTGCCCGGTGGCCCCTTCACGAGCAGCAGGGCATCGCCGCCGTGCTCGGCAATGTATTCACGCTTGCGTGGCTCGAACCCCGCGAATGCCCCACACTCGTGCAGCGCGTCCAGCCCCGCGAGGAACTGCCGCTGCCCGGCCTGTGCCGCTTCCGGCCACCTGACTGTCTCCGGCGCGACGCCCGTGAGACGGTTATACAGCACCGGACGCACTCCGGCTGCGTCCTCCACGGCGGTAATCAACGCTTGCGCGATCTCGTGCTGCCACGCCCCGGAAATATCGTTCGGGTCAGGATCGAGCGTATAGAGCGCGCCATCGTCCCAGGTAATCTGTTGACCGAGGCCATCACCGAAGGTGAACCCATCACCCGTGCCATGCGCCCCGCGCACCTCGACCACAAGCGTCGCCGCGATCACCCGCCCCGCATCGTCGCGCTCCTCCTCGAAGCCAGACAGATCGAGCCGCTTTGCGTGCAGTAATTGCCGCGCGGTGGGCGTGATCGGCTCCGTTCGTCTGGCATCCGGTCGGGTGTCCACCGTCCAGCGTGGGTAGAGCACGAGACGCTTGCCCTCACGCAGCGTCGGGAGGGCAAGGGCTTCTTCCAGACCGCACTCTACCCCCTCGACCGTGACGCGCAGGCGGATGATGTTCCCTTCCGGCAGTTCGCCGGTCGCCGTCATCTGCGCCGGATCGCGCCGGAACCGCTTACCGGGGTGACTGTCCGCGTACTCCCGCCTCATCTCCTGCCGCAACGCTTCGCGGCGCGCGTTCTCCACGACGGCGGGGTTGTCCGCCGCGTGATAGCGCACGAGGAGCGTTTCGCCCATCAATACCCGCCGCTCCGGCGCCGCGAGCCGTACCTGCTTCCATGCATTGAGCGAGACGTGCCGCTCGATGATGATGAACTCGTCGAGCGCACCCGCCAGCGACGCGGCCTTGTCGGTGAAGCGCGGGATAACCGAAAGGTCGAACGGGCGTTGTGACGTGTCCGGGTTGCCCTTCAGATCGCGCGATGTGGGCAATGGCTTCCAGCCGCCGTGCCTGAAAGCGCGTGAGCAGATCGAGCGAAACGCCGCGATAGTGCGCATACTCGTCTCGCCCTCGGCGTGGTGGGTTGGGCAACGCATCCCACGCAGCATAGGCGTATTCGAGGGGGATCGCACTGCCAAAGCGGGCATGACGCGCGTACCAGGGTAAGTCCACGTTTTCCGGTTCCAGCTTGCCGGTGCCGTCAAAGATGCGCTCGTAAAAGAGGGTGCGGAACGGCTCTGGCGTATTCCATGTGAAACGTAGGTATTGCGCGACGCTGTATAGCGACTGGCAAACCATCGGGTAATTCGTGTGCTCGCGGACTTCGCGGTCGAGAAAGGTGGTGAGTGGCGAATCGAACGCGGCGAGCTGCGTCATGAATTCGTAGAGCGGCGTGGCATGCCGGATGGTGACGAAGTGCCGCGCCAGCGCATCGAGCAGGAGCCGTTGCTCCGCGCCGTTCCAGAAGATCAGATGCACGGGTGCGCGCGGGTTGCCGTCCGCGTCGGGCGCGGCGACGGCCGCTACGGCTCGCAAAGTCGCGTTGATCCAGCGCGTGAGCAGGGCGGCCTCGTCCGCGTCTGTCTCCGGGGGGCCGTCCGCGTGCTCGATGACGACGCGGCGGCGGTCTGGTGGCTCCTTACCCGCTTCGCATCCGACCACGAGCGCGCCGAGCAGGTAGAGGCGGTTATGCAGGTAGTCGGACTGGGCATCGAGGTAAATCCGCACGAGGTTCGCGTTCTGCTGCGCGTCCACGTAGGGGAGCGAGGCATACCCCTTGCTTGGAATGTACGCGCGTTCCTCGAACGGCTCGCCATGCGTTTTCTCCCGGTACCGACGCGCGCGATGCACCAGTTCGTCCAGCCGCTCGCCCACGGGTGAGATCGCCGCGAGTGCGCGTACCTGTGCCGCATGTTCCGGTGCAGCGATGAGGTCGGGCGACCACGCCCCCGGCTCGCCCGTCGGGGACTGTTTCAGGAGCGCGAGATCACGCACGGTGGTAATGCCTTCGCGCCGCAGGATGCGCTTTTCCCCTTCGCGCAGGTGGGGCAACAGGGAGAGGTCATCGGCTTGCGCGGCGGTTTTCATGCAAAAGGCGTTGTAGGCGCAGCCGTCGCACGTTGCCGTGAGGTGAAACGCGAGGTCGCTGAAGGGCGTGGCAATGATGCGCGCGGCAGCCGACTGCTCCCCGGAGACGAGGTCATGGATCGCATCACGGTACGGCGCGGCATCCTCCACCCGTTCAAGGAGCGCGTCCGCGACACCCATCAGATCATGCGCCGCCGTCCGTTGCGCTTCCCGTACCGCCAAGTCGAGTTCGCTGGCCTCCCCAATGTCGCGGTACAGGATGCCCGTGGTGATTTCGGGGGTAATAACACTTTCCGCCTCACAGAGCGCGGCGAGCATTGCGCCGTAAAATGCCACCTGCAACCGTTGCTCCACACGCGCGGCGCGGCTGCTCTTGATGTCTACGATCAGGGCGCGCGCCGTGCCGTCGGCATCACGCGAGAGGCAGAGCAGGTCTACGTCGCCGCGCACATGCCAGCGGCCAAGCATCGCTTCAAGGCGTGGCTGGTAGAGGTAGTACGTGTCTTCGGGGGCCAGTTGCGCCAGGATGTCCCGCACGCGAGCATTGTCCGACTCCCGCGCGTAAGCACGGTTGCCGGTGGCGAACATGATGACCCATGCACCCGTCGCACGCACCTGCTCAAGCACCGCCGCCTCGAAATCTATCCCCCGGCGCGTGAGCAGGGGCGAGATCACCTGCTCGCGCGTGCCGCTTGCCGCGAAGAAACCGGAGCCGGATGCGTGCTCATGCAACCGCAGGCGCAGAAATCGCTCGCACTGCCCCATCCGGGCGTACTCCGCGATGTCCGTGGGGGAGAGGTGATCCAGCCCCGCTCCATCTCCCGCGTTGATCGTGGCAGTGGCGGCGGAAAACAGTGTGGTCATAACCCCTCATCCCCTCACGCCAGCCGGCGCATCGTCGGCTTTTACCGTGGGGACGATTGTACGCGAGAACGGGGTCGCGCATCTACCCGTGTGGGATCGTTTCGCGTGGTGTATGCGTTCTCCGAACCCTGGCCCGAATGCCCTAACCCCCGGCCCCTTCCCTAAAGGGAAGGGGAGTAAGACAGGGTAAGGTAACGACGTTTCCTATACGTCTCAATATTCCAACAGCACACTCCCCTTCCCTTTAGGAAAGGGGCCGGGAGTTAGGCCGATTCGATGCCAGTATCATATGCCCTGGGCGGTCTCGCGCGGCGTGTCCAGTTGCGCGGTGAGCCATGCAGCCGCATCCGCGAGACTTTCGTTGCTGATCGTGTGAGCCATTGGGTACTCGTGGTACGTGAGCGCAACGGGAAGCGTCTGGAGCAGGTCGCGCGTCTCGTGGCCGTAGCGGAGGGAAAGCACGGTATCCTCGGTACCATGAATCACGAGCAGCGGCAACCCCGCGAGGGCCTCCGGCGCGGCATGATGCGCGGCAACCTCCGGCAGGGTGCGCCCACTCATCAACACCGCCCCCGCCACCTGTACCGGCGCGGTCAGGGCGACCGCTTCGCTGAGGATCGCGCCCTGGCTGAAACCCATGAGGTAAACGCGCCGCGCGTCCGCTCCGAATGCCGTGACCGCCTCCGTGATGAATTGAACGAGCAACCGGCGGCTCGACTCCGCCTGTTCCGGCACATGCACCGGCCCTTTCGGGGCGAACGTGATGCCGTACCAGGCGTACTGGCCCGGCCCACTTGTATACGGCGCCCGCACGGAAAGCACGAGAAAGCGTGGGTCCAGCGCCGAGGCGAACGCAAACAGATCAGTCTCGTTGCCCCCGCGCCCGTGAAGCAGGAGCAGGAGCGGCGGCGCACCGGTGGCTTCGGCGGATACGGGCGACCGCATCCGGTATGTCAGCGAAAGCACGGGTGTCGTTCCCATCTTTCCCCCTTTACATGTATCAGGCAAACGTGCCACCCGTTCCCTTGCAGTCTCATTCGCAAACAGAATGGGGGCAACGTTTGTTGCCCCCGCACCGTTCATGCCATCCGCCATCCGACGGTGTTTAGCCCTGATGGACAAGGGCGATGTTGAGCATGATCTTGACTTTTTCGCTGACAACCACGCCGCCGCCTTCGAGCGCCGCGTTCCAGCCGAGGCCGAAGTCCTTGCGGTTGATTTCCCCTTCCGCGCTGTAGGACGCGCGCTGCTTGCCGTAGAGGTCCTTGATCTCGCCCTCGTACTCGGTGGTGAGCACGACGGGCTTCGTGACATCGCGGATCGTCAGATCACCCGTGACGCGGTAGTGCGTATCATCCACGCGCTCCGTTTTCGTGCTCTTAAAGGTGATCGTCGGGTACTTCTCCGCGTCGAAGAAGTCCCCGCTTTTCAGGTGCCCGTCGCGGTTCGGGTCGCGCGTGGCGATGCTCGATACATCAATCGTCGCTTCCGTCAGGCTCGCGGCATGATCGTTCGCGTCTACCGTCATCGTGCCTTCGACCTTGCCAAAGTTGCCCTTTACGGTGGACACGACCATGTGACGCACGGAGAATTCGACGTTCGAGTGCGTGGAGTCAATTGCCCAGATTCCGGCGGTCTGTACAGGTGCAGCAGTTGCCATCGATGTTTCTCCCTTTCCGTTCCAATAAACATGAGCGGCTTACCGAGCGTAAGCGTATACGCTACGCTTATCCTTGTCAAGGGGCTTACGATGTGTAATACTTTGATTATGAAAACGTCGGATGCGCTCGCATCACACCATCCAGCCGAAAGTGCCGACACGGGGGGGCCGGTTCCTCTGGCCTTTTGTCCCCGGTTTCACCACGCGGTGGAACTGATCGGGCGGCGATGGACGGGGGCAATCGTGCGGGCGATGCTTGCCGGTGTAACGCAGTTCAGCGGCCTGCGCGAGGCGGTGCCCGGTCTTTCCGACCGCATGCTAAGCGAGCGGCTGAAAGAGTTGGAAGCGGAGGGCATCGTGAGACGCACCGTGATCCCCGACACGCCCGTGCGCATCACCTACGCTCTCACCGACAAGGGCCACGCCCTCAGCGGCGTGCTCGATGCGATCGCCGTGTGGGCCGAGCAATGGCTACCCGCCGCACCCGCACCTGCTGACGCGCAGGCCTGCGCCGCCGCAGTTCTTCCCGAATAATTTCCTAGAGACAAGAGGCACGGGTGCCGGTGGCACCCCAGATTTGCGCGAAGATCGGCGCGACGTGGAGAAGTCCTCGATACGCACCGGCACGAACCACGCCTCGGCTTCGCAGGGGCGCGACGACGTAACCATGCCGATTTGACAATTCTATCATCCTCGCATAACATTTGGCGTTCCTACGTACGGGGCGTCGTTCACGCCTCCCGTGCATCGTCATCTGATTTCGTGGAGGATAGACCCTGTTGCTGGTACGTCAACAATACGATGAAGCAACTCGCCGCACTCGCTCTCTCCGATGGTATGTTCTGATCGCGCTGGCAATGGTGCTCATCTTTCCCTCGCTGGCCGTCGCGGAAGACGATCATCAACCGGGTTACAGCATAACCCCACCAGCTACCGCGATCATCCCCGTGATCGTACCTGCTCCCGCAATTTCCCCAATGACGGGAACTCCCGCTGCAACCGTGACCGCTGCCGTTGACACCGTCACCCCGATTCCCACAATCTCACCGACCGTCGCGCCAACGGCGACCGCCCATCCACCGACCGCGACCGTTCCGTCCCCAACCGCAACGGTGCAACCCCCGACCGCGACACCGGACCCCCTCGCGGGCCTCGTGATGATTGCGCGTGGCCCGGCGGCGTTTTACAGCCCTGGGTACGACCGTGGCGGCTGGGAGGCAATCATTCACCGGCACATCCAGTTCGGGCAGGTGAATGACAGCACCTTTGCATGGTCCCCGCAGGGGTACTACTGCGTACACCCGGATTACCACCTCGGTAACATCCTCACGCTGCAAAACCCACGCACGGGGAAAACGATTCGCTGTACGGTGGCGGATGCGGTAGACGCGGACGATGAAGCGCTCTGGCGCAGCCGCTGGAAGGTGGAGATGAGCTACGCTGCCTTCACCGCACTCGCGCTGAACCAGGATGAGAACGTCGTTACGGTCTGGATACTGAAGGGCTAACAGTGGTTACGGTGGTATTGGCCTGCGCACACCCTGAATCTTCCTAACCCCCCGGCCCCTTCCCTCGACGGGAAGGGGCCGGGAAACGGGGCAAGGGTACGATGTTCCTCATATGCCTCGATGTTCCATCGGTACCCTCTCCTTCCCTTTAGGGAAGGGGCCGGGGGTTAGGAAAACCGGGCGGATTACTTCACGGAGGCGTTATACATCTGCAACGCAGTGTTGCTGGTCGCTGCTGCCGCATCGAGCGCGTCCTTCGCCTTGGCCTTGCCGAGGATGATGGACTCCATCGCGCCCTCGATATCCTGCCGCGCCTGCAAGAATGTGCCGAACGTCGCGCCGTTCGTTGCGAAGTTAACTGGTGAATCGTGGAGCTGGTTGATCGCCGTCTGGAACTGCGGGTACTTGTCAGTGTTCGCCTTCACTTCGGGCAGGTCGTACGCATCCTTGCGCACGGGGAAGTAGCCGGTGCCGATGTGCCAGAAGCCCTGCTGCTTTGCCTGTGAGAGGAACTGCACGAACTTCCACGTCGCCTGCTTCTCGGTGTCCGGCTTATCCTTGACAATGTAGTTTGCCGCGCCACCAATGATCACGCCGCCACCGTCCACATTCGCGGCGGGGCGCGGCATGTAGCCGGTACCGACATCGAACTTTCCACCGACGCCCGTCACCACACCGCGCAGGGCGGCAGTGGAGTCAATCGTCATCGGGATCTGCCCGGCGACAAAGGCTTTCTGGGTATCGGCGGAGTTGCGCCCGAGGTTACCGCACACCCCCTGGTCTACCATCCCCTTCCACCAGTCCATGATCTTCGTGCCGGCCTCGGCATTGTAGACGAGCTTGGTGGCACGGGCGGAACGGCCGTTGTCCGGCGTGGCGAGCACGGCATTTTGTGTGGCGTGCCACTGCTCGAACAGCCAGCTATAGATGGCAATCACGATACCGGGCATCGTGACCTTGCCGGACGCATCCTTTTTCGTCAGCTTGGTCGCGGCCTGCGCGATCTCGTCCCAGGTGCGCGGCGCCTGGTCAGGGTTCAGGCCCGCGTCCTTGAACATCGTTTTGTTGTAGTACAGGATCGGGTTCGAGTTGTTGAAGGGCATCCCGTACTGGACGTTTTCTACCGTGAAGTATTTCAGGAGCGCCGGCTCGAACTGCGAGAGATCGAACTTGTCCGTGTTGATGTAGGTCTGTATCGGCTCGACGGCCTTGCTGTCCACCATGAAGCGCACGCCGATGTCGTACATCTGGATGAGGTTCGGCAACGCTTTCGACTGCAAGCCGTTGCGGAACTTCAGCAGGTTGTCGTCGTAGCTGCCCTGAAAGATGTCCTGCACGAACACATCGCTCTGGCTGTCGTTGAACTGGTTCGTGAGGGTAGAAACCGCGTCACCATTCACGCCACCCATCGCGTGCCACCACGTCAGCTTGACCGCGTTGGCGTTTTTCGCCGTTTTCGGCGTGGGGGCAACGGTCGCAGCCGGGGCGGCGGTAGCCATCGTGGAGGCGGGGCTGGCAGCGGCGGCAGCCGTAGTCGGCGCCGTCGTTGCGGCGGCGCTTGCCGGGGCGGTGGTGGCAGCGGCGGTCGCGCTCGTCCCACCAGTCGTAACCGGGGCGGCAGCCGTGGTCGGCGCCGTTGTGGCAGCCGTTGTTGCGGCGGCGGGTTTCGTCGCGGTCGCGGCGACCGTTGGCGCGGCGCCTGCGGCAGTTGCGGCGGTCGTCGGTGCTGCTGCGGGAGCCGTGGTCGCCGTTTCCCCACCACAGGCGGCAAGAATGGCGCCCACTGCACTCGTCGCGGCAACGCCGATACCGAGTTTCAGGATGCGACGACGCGAGATGCCGGTCGGTGACGTGTGCATGCGGTTTCCTCCCCGATACGTACCACGCGGCAGCTTCGCCGCAACGATCTATCCCTTCACCGCGCCTGCGGTGAGGCCCCGAACGAGTTGTCGTTGTCCGGCGATGAGTAACAGCACGGTGGGCAGGATGATGAGGACGATGCCCGCCATGATAATGTTCCACGAAGCGGATTCCTCGTTCTGCAGAAAGCTGATGCCGATCTGAGTCGTGCGCATCGTTTTGCTGTCTGTCACGAGTAGCGGCCAGAGGTACTGGTTCCAAGTTTGCAGAAAGCTGTAGACCGCGAGCGTGCCGAGCACGGGGCGCGAGAGCGGCAGCACGATGGTGATGAGGTAGCGCAGGCTACCGCAGCCGTCGAGCGTGGCGGCGTCATGCAGCTCTTTAGGAATTGAGAGAAAGAACTGCCGCAGCAGGAACGTGCCGAACGCCGTGGCGACAAAGGGCGCGATCAGGGCGATGTACGTGTCCTTCCAGCCAAAACCGACAATCGTCTGGTAGTTCGGGATCACCGTCACTTCCCACGGGATCATCAGCGTGCTGATGAACAGCGCGAAAAGCACTGTGCGGCCCCGAAAGTCGCGGATCGCAAAGGCGTACGCGGACAGGCTCGCCGTCACGAGTTGCGCGAGCATCACCGACCCGGAGACGATAAAACTGTTCAGGAGGTAGCGCGGGATCGGCAGGCGGCGTAGCACCGTGGCGTAGTTGGCAAAGTTCAGCGCGCCCGGCAGAAAGCGCGGCGGGTAGGTGCCCGCCTCGTCCGCCGTCATAAAGGAAACCGCGAGGACATAGAGAAGCGGGAACAGGATCACGAGCGCCACTGCCGTCAGGAGCACGTACAGGGCGATGCGCCCGACGCGGCGTGTGGAGCGCACGCTGCGTGCGCCGGGCACACGATTCGCACGGCTCGCACTGCTCACACTACTCATTGGTAGAACACCTTGCTTTCCAGCACCTTAAACTGAATGGCCGTGAGCGCGAGGATAATGAGGAACAGGATCACTGCCTGCGTGGAGGCATACCCGGTTTGAAAGTTGAAAAAGGCGTCGCGGTAGATCGAATACACCACTACGTTCGTGGAATTCACCGGCCCGCCTTTCGTGAGGATGTGGATCTGCGCGAAGCTCTGAAACGCACTGATCGTGGAAATCACCGTCACGAAAAACAGGGTCGGCGAGAGGAGCGGCAGGGTAACACTCCGAAAGGTGCGCAACGCGCTCGCGCCGTCTATTCGCGCGCTCTCGTACAGGTCTTCGGGGATGCCCTGCAAGCCACTGAGCAGCACGGTGAAGTTGAAGCCGAGCGTGAGCCAGATCGAGGCAATGGCGATGGCCCACAACGCGGAACTTGGCTGGGTGAGCCACTGCACGGACGGCAGGCCGAGCGAGGTGAGAAAGTAGTTGAGCACCCCCGCGCTGGGGTTATAGAGCAGCAGAAAGATCACCGAGGCCGCCGCGCCCGATACGCCAATCGTGGCGGCAAAGGCCACGCGATAGACCGAGATGCCGCGCACGCGCACGTTGGCGAGTACCGCGAGACAGAGCGCGATCAGCAGGCCGAGCGGCACGGTATACAGGGTGTACAGGAGCGTCACGCCAAGTGACTGCCGGTAGGTGGGCGAGGTAAGGGCGGTTTTATACTGGTCCAACCCCGTGAAAACCTCCGAGGCAAGCCCGAAGGGATTGCTCGCGTAGGTACTGAGGTACACCGTTTTCACGAGCGGGTAAAACACGAACAGCGTGAACGCCGCGAGCGACGGCAACAGGTAGAGCAGCGAGACGAGCGTCGCCTGTCCCGTGCGCACCCGTGACAGACGCCGCGACGCCGGCGGCGTCGCCGCTGCCACCGCCGTTGTCCCTGCCCCGTTCGCGGTCAGTTGTTGTCCTGCCATCCGTTCTCCTGCCCTTGCGCATTCCCGGACACCGCGCGATTCCCGCGCGATTCCCCCGTGCCGACGGCTCAGCGTAGCACCGCTTTATGATCGGCTTGTGTGCGCAATGCAATAGGGTGGCAATGAAAGGCGTGAAAAAAGCGCACGGGCGAACAAAGGCCGTGACCATCACGAATTCCCCTCGACGCGCGTTTTATGTAGTGTGCGGATGCCTGTGGTAGGATACCGCATTATGTGCAGTGGGAGTGCGTGCGGTGATACGCCGCAGCCACCCTGTTGCTATGAGCGGCATGTGCGGGCAACGGAGGGAGCAAGAAATGCGGCGAACACGGTGCGGACGGATGATCGGTGTGACCCTGCTCGTGCTGGGGTTGGCGCTGCCTCTTTGTTCCTCCGCCGTCACTGCCGCAAGCGACCTCGAAACGCAACGCGCTACCGCCCTCGCCCGCGTCAACCAGTGGCGCGCGGCAATCGGCGTGCCACCCATCGCCCGCCATCCCGCGCTCGATAAGGCGGCACAGGCGCACGCCGAATACCACATCAAGAACCCCGGCAGCGTGCATGACGAGTCATCCGGGCATCCCGGTTTTACGGGCGCGAGTTTCGCGGACCGCGCACAGGCGGCGGGGTATCCGTCGAGCAGCATCAACGAGGACATGGGCGGCAGCGGCGACATCCTCGCCAGCCTGAACTGGTTTATCGGCACGATCAACCACCGGTTGCCGATCCTCGACCCACGCTACATTCACATTGGTTTTGGCATCGCTGCCGGTGTGGAAGTGGTGGACTTCGGTGCGCCCGACTGGAGCGAGACGAGCGCAACTACCTGGGAGCAATGGCCACCGGACGGAGCATCGGGGATCGCGTTGAGTTTCGCGGGGGAATCGCCGGATGCCCTGGGCGCAAAGTACCCCGTGGGCACGCCGATTACGCTCAAGTATCTCGGCACCGGCGCCGTCTCTTTCACCGGTGCGACGGTCACGGCCGGCGGCAAAGCGACGGAAACCATCGCGGCGACTGGTAAAGGCTGGCTGACGCACAACACCGATCTCGTTGCCACGACCGGCCCAATGCAGCCCGGCACCGATTACCGCATCACGATCACCGGGACGGCGAATGGGCAGCCGTTCACGAAATCCTGGGGCTTCCACACGAAAGCGCCCGGTGAGGCGGAAAACGTCGTCTCCGGCGCGAGTACACCCGGTGCGACCAGCGCGATGACCGCGCCGAGCGCGCCCGCTGCGACCGCCACCGTTGGTGCGGCAGGCGCGACTGGCGCGACCGCGAGCGACAGCCATGCACTCCCGGTCTTTCCCCCCGCCCCCGCCGCGCCGAGCGGGGGATACAAGATGCCAAAGGGAATGACCGCCGCGACGGCGACCGTGGGCGGGGTCTGGGGAGTGAGCGATGGGGCGGTCGCGGCGGGCAGAGTATCGCGCTCGTGGCTTTTCGGCCCGGACGCCCTCACGCTGCGCACGGAGCCATACGTCGAGGGCACGGGGGGCAAGCGCACGGTGGTGTACTTCGATAAGGCGCGCATGGAGATTGCCAGAGACGGCAAAAGCGTGACGAACGGCCTGCTTGTCACCGAGATGGTGAGCGGGCAGATGCAGATCGGCGACACCGACTTCCGTACCGTGCAAGCCGCCGCCATCCCCATTGCCGGGGACGAGGCAAACAACACTGAATGCCCGACCTACGCCACGCTCACCGCCCTCGCCAGTTACGGCGCGAACGCGAAAGACCGCCGCGCGACAGACCGTACCGGGAAGCCGGTCACGGCCACACTCGACGCATCGGGCACCGTGGGGGACGATGCCACGCACGCGCGCGGTGTGATGGCCGCGCGGTATGAGCCGACGCTCGGACACAACATCCCCGATGTATTCGCCTCCTGGCTTGGGTCGCTCCCAGACAAGTGGGAAACACTCGTCGGAATGCCGATCACGGAGCCATACTGGACGCAAACGCGCGTCGGTGGCACCCTGCGGCCTGTGCTGATGCAGGCATTCGAGCGTCGCGTCCTCACCTATACCCCCGATAATGCCGCCGCGTGGCAGGTGGAAATGGGCAATGTCGGTGCGCACTACCTGCGCTGGCAGGATGAACAATCCGCGCTGGTCGGATGAGCAATAACGGGTGGCCCATGATTACCGGAGCGCAGCCGCACGCATGGAGGTGACAATGTATGGCATCCTGTATCTCCTGCCCATATGGCATCGTTCGCGCCGCGCGGTGTATCGAAGAGTGGCCGGATAGCGCGGGGCATTCCGCGTGAGTGGTACGTCTACTCGCCCGGAGCATTTGCCGCGCCGCCTGCGCGATACGAGCGCGATTGAGTATCGCCTCTCGCGCTTGCGGTGGCTGTTCTTCGATGTCGGCTCCGTGCTGATGGACGAAACGCTCGGCGATGAGCAGACGCGCAAGCAGATTGTGCGCCTGCTCGCATTGCGCGGCTTCCGTGTGCCGCTGGCAACGGTGCGCAGCGCGTGGGACGCCACCGTTGCCAGCTATGATACCCACCTCGTCCGTGGCGCGCTGCATCGCCTCGTAGACGCCCACACCGCCGACGCGGTGCAGGCCGAATTGCGCTCCCTCGCACGCCCCACACCGCCCTATACCGAGGCGCGCCCCACGCTAGATGTGTTCGCGAAGCGGTATGGTGTGGGCGTGATCGCCAACCAGCCGGGCACGCTCAAGCAGTGGGCGGACATCGCCGGTTTCGGGGGGTCGGTACATCAATGGTTTCTCAGCGGCGAACTCGGTTTCGGCAAGCCGGAATCGCGCATCTTTCGCTACGCGCTCGAATCCGTCGCGTGCGACCCGAAAGAGGCGGCGATGATCGGGGACCGCCTCGACTACGATATTGCCCCCGCAAAGCGCGTCGGGATGCTCGCCATTCGCCTCCGTCGTGGTCCTCACGCGATCCACGAGCCGCGCAACCGCGACGAGGTGCCCGACCTCACCATCGCCACGCTTACGACCTTGTGCCGCCGCATCTGCACCCCCCCCGAACCGGCACCGCCGCTCTATCGGGACTACGAGGATGACGGCTACCCGGATGACGAGTATTTGCCAGAGTGAAACGCGGAGAGCGCAGAGAAAGTAGCGGAGAAAACGCGCGTGCTTTCTCCGCGTCCTTCGCGCGCTCCGCGTTTCTCAGATACCTTTATGGCATAAAGCGCAGAGTGTAAATGTTTCCGTCATCGAGCGAGGTAAAGGCGATGCGCGTGCCGTCCGGCGCGAGTTGCCATTCGTCCTGGGCGACACGGAAAGGGAGGGCGGCCCGGTCGGTGAGGGGGGTGACCGCGAGTGCCGCAGTATCCATGCGCACAAGGGCATCCGCGCCGCCATCCGTCTGTGTGGGTAGCGCAATCAGGCCGGAAGAGTCCGGGAGCCAGCGGACGCCGCCAATGAGCGGCAGCTTACGCCGTTCGCCGGTGTCGAGCCGCACGAGAAAGAGGCCGTTCGCGTCCGGGTTCGCTTCCAGCGCCGCGAGGTAGACGAGGGACTGCCCATCCGGCGCGAGGCGAACGGCGCGGGGCGAAAATGCGTCTACCACGCGGGTGAGCGCTCCGTTTGTGAGATCGAGCGTGTAAATACCGGGGCTGCCGCCGTCCTGGTCACGTCCCGCAAACAGCAAGCGCTGCCCATCGGGAAACCACGCCACTTCGGCTGCGCGCACATCGGAGCCGCGCACCCGCGCGTTCGTGCCATCCGCGTTCGCCGTCCAGATGCGCACGAGGCGGTCCACGTTGCTGCTGGGTTGCGGGCCGGGGGCGCGTTCGAGCCACGCGAGTTGTCGTCCGTCCACCGAGAACCAGACGTATGCCGTATTGTTTGCCAGCGTGGCGATGCTCGTCTTGCCGATCTCCTGCACGCGCGTCATCTTCGCCGCGAAGTCCGGAAAGGCGATGCGCGCGCCGTCCGGTGAGAGGGTCGCGGCGGAGGGCCAGAACATGCTCGGCGCTCCGCTGCCATCGGCGGGCACGGCGTACGTTCCCGCAAGTTGCTGGCCTGGTATCGCGTCGGTGTACAGCACGCGCATCCCATCCGGGTGCCAGACGGGGTTGCGACAACAGCCCCCGTCCGTCAGGCGCGTCAGCATCGGTGCCAATTGCGCGGCCCCCGACGGACTCCGCCCCGGCACCGCCGTAACACGCGCTGTACCGCCGCACCCTGTGAGAAAAAAACACGCGATCAAAACGCCCAACCATCCACTATGCAGGGGACGACGGAAAACACTTTTTGTTCCCTGCCCCGTGTGCGGGCGTCCCCACCGTCGGCTTGCCCCAGAATTACGCATACGGCTCCCAAGTGGGGTAATTGACGAGGATGCCGCCGCCAAAGGTGATGTCGGGCTGGTCACGCAGGGTTGCCCAGCGGCGCGGGTTCGTGAGGTCTTGCGCGAAACTCGTCCCGCCTTCACCGACGCCAAGCGTGAGGCGGTCCCAATCTGCCGGAATGAGAAGCATCGGGTTGGTGGTGCGGCTCACGCCGTTCGTGCGGATTTCCAGATGGAGATGGGGCGCTTTATCGCAATTCACGCTATACGGGTCGCCGGAGTGCGCGACCACGTCGCCCGCTTTCACCTGCTGCCCGACGCGCACGAGCGTGGTCCGCTCACGCAGGTGCCCATAGATGGACACATACCCGTTGGGATGCTGGATGGCAAGGTTGTGCGGCGGTGAGCCGTAGTTGCCGTCAATGCCGAGTACCGTGCCATCGCCAATCGCATGGACTTCCCGCCCGCAGCGTGTGGCGAAATCAACGCCGAAATGGATACCCTGCCCCGCCGCGTACAGATCGGGCCAGTTGCGCTGCGCCCAGACCGATGCCCCGTACGCTTGCGAGACGAACCATGTATCCGGCCCCGGCGGTTCCCCGAAGGGGAGGCGGAATGGCTGCGTCTCGCTCTGTGCCGCGACTGGCGCGCTCGTGGGACGCGCGAGCAACCCCACGAGTACGGTCGCCGCGATCACCGTACCCGCGAGGAGCAGGTGCAGGGCGCGCACAGGGGGCCGGAGGCGATAGTGTTTCGTCGAGTTCCGCATAAAGGCACTATAGCAGGGCGTTCCCACCCGCGCAACGGGAGCGGGAACGCGAAACAGGGTTTATGCGTTTTGGGAACCTCACCCCCGGCCCCTCTCCATTAAATGGAGAGGGGAGGGGATTTACGCAACGTTTCGATCTCTCCCCGACGCCACAAACCTCAATGAGGCTCACTCCCCCTCGCCGCTTGACGGAGAGGGGGTCGGGGGGTGAGGTTCCCAGAACGCACACGCCCTGGCTACCGCCACCCGTCAGGGTGTGGTCTGCTCCTGCATGATGCGCAGCATGTCATTCTGCTCCTGCGCGATGATCTGTTGCAGACTAAAGGAGTATTTCGCCAGGATCGCCTGCCGTTGCGCGTCGGTGGTGGCGGCGTTGTAGTCTTGCTGCGCCTGCGTGTTGATGTCGGTAATCGCCTTTTGCGCGTTATCCAGCGTGTCTTTCACCTTGCTTTGCGTGGTGGAGGAAAGCGGTCGTGGCTGCACCTGCACGGGTTGCGCGCCATCAAAGCGGACAGGGCGGAGGGCATTGAACAACTGAAGCAACAGCAGGGCCGCCAGCAGGAGAGCGATGATGGTCAGCAGCCGGTTGTTCAACCCCGCCGGGCGCACTTCGGGCATGGCGGGCGCGAGTGCATTCGCGGGGGTGTACCCTGCCGGTGCGGCAGGCGCGGAACCGCCGGTGGGTGGCGCATACGTAGGCGCGCTACCATACGCGCCAGGACCATAGGGGCGCGGCTGCTGGGGCGGCGCGGGCTGTGGCGGATACGAATACGGATAGGATGGCGGCGATGGTTGCGGCATTGTCATGCCGGAGGCCTGGGGTTGCGCGGGGCCTTGCGAGGGCTGAAACGGCGGTTGCGGCGAGAGCGGCGTGCCGACGGGAGCCGTACCGGCGGGTGGATACACCGTGCCTGTATGCTCAGCCTGTGCCGGTGGCGCCTCTTGCGGCTCCGGTATACTCGATGAATTCACCGGCGGCATCGCATTCGGGTCCAGCGGTGGCCGTGGCGCGGCGGTCGGCGCGACCGGCTCCGGCGGACGAATCGGTTCACCCACGCGGTTCGGGGTGATCGCGGGGCGCGGCTCCCCATAACGGAGCGGGGGCGGCGGGGGCGGCAAGGGACGACGGGTTTCCGCGATCACGAATGCATCGCCCGGTTGCAGTGGCTGCGCCTGCGCCTGCGCCGGTGGCTGTTCGGTAGTGATGCTTTCCCCGTTTTCCGTAGGCAATGCATCGCCCGCCCCGCCCGCTTCGGGTGTCGCGTTCAGCGGTTCACCTGCCGGGGTTTCGCCTGTTTCCACCGTGTCGGTATCAGACGTGGGGTGCGGTGAGGGGTGCGCATCGTGTGTCGCTCCCGGTGTATACGCGGGCGTGGGGTGTTCAGGGGAGGAACCAACCTCTCCGGAAGGCGGCGACCCGGACGGCATCTCCATACGGCATTCTCCTGTATCGCGTGCGTACACATCTCGACCCTTCGCGTGTCGCCCCATGCTACCACACCGCGCACGCCCCTTCGCGCCCCTTCGCATGGGGCGAAGGGTTGTGGCACAATGGCGAAGAAACGCATAGCCTGTGCGGTTTGGCCGCTCCGCGCCGGGCGGACGGTGAGGAAAGCAGTACGGAGGAGCGCCAATGGCGACCACAGCACCGAGCGCCGCGCCGACGGTAGACGAACTGAACCAGCTTGCCCGACTCGTCCGCTACTACAGCATCGTGTCCACGACTGCCGCCGGATCGGGGCACCCGACTTCGTCCATGTCCGCGGCAGACTTCATGACCGCCCTGTTCTTTCACGAGTTGCGCTACAACTTCGACGCGGCACGACAGCCGAACAACGACCGCGTGATCTTTTCCAAAGGCCACGCCAGCCCCCTGCTGTACTCGCTATACACGGTAGCGGGTGCGGTCAGCGAAGACGAGCTAATGACACTGCGCCAGTTTGGCAGTCGCCTCGAAGGGCACCCCACCGCGCGCCTGCCGTGGGTGGAGGCCGCCACGGGATCGCTCGGTCAGGGCATCACTATCGGGGTGGGCGAAGCCTTGAACGGCAAGTACCTCGACAAGCTCGACTACCGCGTGTACGTCCTGCTGGGGGACGGCGAGATGGCGGAAGGCTCGGTCTGGGAGGCACTGAACATCGCCGGGTACTACAAACTCGACAACCTCGTGGCGATGGTGGATGTGAACCGGCTCGGCCAGAGCCAGCCCACCGCCTGGGAACATGACATTGATGTCTATGCCGACCGCATCCGCGCCTTTGGCTGGCATGTGATCACGCTCGACGGGCACGATATGGACGCGATCCTGCGCGCTTTTGCCGAGGCGAAAACCGTCAAGGACAAGCCGGTCGCCCTGGTCGCGGAAACGATCAAGGGCAAGGGCGTCCCCTTTCTCGCGGACGATCCGGGGTGGCACGGTAAGGCGATCCCGAAAGACCAGCTCCCGCGCGCCCTTGAAGAACTCGGCCCCGTGAACACCGAACTACGCGCGGGTGTGCATCTGCCGGAGCCGATGCCCGTGTCCGATCCCGTGTTCACCGCCCCCGCGCCGCCGGACTACAAACTGGGGCAAATGCTCGCCACGCGCCGGGCGTACGGCAACGCGCTAAAGAAGCTGGGCGATGTGAACACGCACGTCATCGGCCTGGATGGTGACGTCAAGAATAGCAGCTTCTCCGAAATCTTCCAGAAGGCGCACCCTGACCAGTTCTTTGAGATGTTCATCGCGGAGCAGAACATCGTCGGAGTCGCGGTCGGTCTGGCGCGTATGAAGAAGCGGCCGTTCGGCTCCACGTTCGCCGCCTTTCTCACCCGCGCCTTTGACCAGATTCGCATGGCGGCGCTCAGTGAGGCGAATATCGTGCTCACGGGGTCGCACGCGGGCGTCAGCATCGGGGAAGATGGCGCGTCACAGATGGGGCTGGAAGAGTTGGCGATGTTCCGCGCCGTGCATGGCAGCACCGTGCTGTATCCCGCCGACGCGGTAGCAACGGAGCGGTTGCTGACGGAAGCGGCGCAGCAGGACGGCGTGGTCTACATGCAGACCACGCGCGCCGATACCCCGGTGATCTACGGCAACGACGAGCAGTTCCCCATCGGGGGCGCAAAGGTCGTCAAGCAGAACGACGCCGACGCGATCACCGTGGTCGGCGCGGGGATCACGCTCGCGGAAGCGGTCAAGGCATATGACGCACTGGCAAGCGAAGGCATCCACATCCGCGTGGTGGACGCTTACAGCGTGAAGCCCATCGGTGCGGACGTGATTGCGGCGGCGGCCCACGCGACGAATAACCGCGTCATTGTGGTGGAAGATCACTGGTTCGAGGGCGGCATCGGCGATGCAGTGCTGAACATCTTCGCCGCCGACCCGGCAGTGAGCGTCTACAAGCTGGCGGTCGAGAAGACCCCGCACTCCGGCAAGCCCGCCGAATTGCTCGCCTACGAGGGCATTGACGCGAACAGCATCGCCGCAAAGGTGCGTGAACTCGTGAAGTAACGGCATCCGGTACGGGCAGACGTGATGGGAGAGAGGCAACCTGGCCTCTCTCCCATTTGTGCGTATACTGTACCGCGTTACGCCGGTGCGGTCGCCGGCTGGCCCGCGCCATACCGCTGGTACATCTGCACGGTCAGTTCGGCGTGGCCGAGGTGTTCCCGCGTCTCACCGATGTTCGCGGCAACCCAGAAAAAGCGCGGGCGCGGTTCCCCGAAGGGCGACGGCACCGACTCGGATAGGTCGGTTGCATCGAGGCGGGCGAGGGAATCTTTCCACATTGCGTCTGTTTCCCGGATCATGCCGAGCAATTCCGTTCGCGTGGCGGGGTCGTTGTGCAGGCCGCGCATCCGCGCATCCGGCGGACCGGAAAAGGTTGGCGCGTTGCCGAGCGCGTTGCCGAGCATGAACCGCCGCCCGAAGTAAACATGCCGCACGATCTGGGCGAGGGAGTTCGTGGTCTCGTCGCCGGGCTGCCAGTTCAAAGCTCCTTCCGGGATCGCCTCTACGGCCTTGACGAACCGCTCGTCGCAATGTCCCAGCGTGAACTGCGCAAACTGTACAATCGGCTGCATATGGATTCCTCCCTGAACGACGAAACGAACGATATGGAGCAGACAACGCCTACCCCGGCAGTATACGCGGGCGTTGCCGGGGCTACCCAATCATCGGTGCACGCTGTGCAACGTACAGTTGCGCGGCCAGTTCGGCATGGCCGACATGCTCCCCACCGTGATCCAGCACATGGAGCACGTACCACGCGCGCCTCACCTGTCCGAAACGGGAGTGGGGAAGCATTTCTCCCATATCCATCGTGTCGAGACGCGCGAGGAGTTCGCCCCCTTTCGCGTTGGCCTCATCGAGCACCGCGTGCAGTTCGGCGGCGGTCGCGGCATCGTTGCGCAACGAATACGTGTGGTCGTGCCGCACCTCGTCGCCGACGCCGCGTGTGAGCAGCATCGTTTGCACGGACATCGTGTGCCGCACGAGTTGCGCGATGGAGTTCGTTTCCGGCGCGTCGGGTTGCCAGTTCAGCCCTTCCTCCGGCATCGTATCTACGATCCTGCCCCACCGTTCGTGCAATATCTCCACCATTTGCTGCACCGTCGCGGTCATCGCTTGCATCGCGCACCTCCACACAGATGAACCCGATAAGCCAATCGCCGTAGTCCCGGACGCCACCGAAAGAATGCAGTGGGGAGGCGCGTGGACAAGGGTAGCTGAGGCGGCATCTCCCGATCAAGTGGCTACAGGTAATCATCCATGCGTATCAGATGGCAGGAGGAGGCGGGAGGCGATACCCGTCGTCATCTTCCGCCTCGATGGACTGCCCGTGCGCCTGCTCCCACAACTGGCGCGTGAGCAGAGCTTGTCCGAGATGCTCCTGCGTATGTTCGAGGGCATGGATAAGGCAGTACGCAGTGGGAAACGTCTCGCCATTGGGGCGTGTGCGCATGACGGCGAATTCGTCCGGGCGAAGTGCTGACGTTGCCGCGCGCACCGACGCCGCCCGTTCGCGGATGAGAGCGGTAAGTGTTGCTCCATCGGCGGTCATGCGGAACTCGGCGTCGCGGTCGCGGACGATCTCGTGCCCACCGGCCCGTGCCATCCACGCCTCCGCCGCACTCCATGTATGAATGACAAGCACGGCGAGGCTATTGGTTTCCGGGCCGGGACGCCAGTTCAGGGCGTCGTCTGGTAGCCCCGCGATCACGGCGAGAAAGTGTTCCTCCTGTTGCGCGAATGTCTGCAACGCCACCACGATGATCGGGTCCATCCCCAACCCCCTTTTGCGAATCACAAACCACGAATCGCAAACCTTGAAACTCCGCCGTGCTTCCCCGCGTATACATCGTCAAGCACCACCGCGCAGTGTAGCACGGGTTTGTGGTAGTATTCCCAGCCCGACGCGGGGTGCGCGGTGGATTACCGCAGCGCGTGCCGGTAAAGTGGACGGTATGGCGCGATAGCGGCACCGTCGCGGCGCAGGTCTTGCAATTCGATAGGGGTGTAGTTGTAAGGCCGTCCGTCTCATCGGCACAGGAATATAGGCATCGAATTGTCATTTTTCCATGCTACATATGTCACGATTGAGTAATGGGCAGGGTTATGGGAATACAGGATGCGGCTGTTCTGTTGGCATTGCCCATGCACGGGAGAGACAGAGGACGGGAAGAGATTGACCGCGATTGACGTTACAAAAAGTGTCGGCAGCAAAGGCGCTGCCGATGTTCTCTTTTGCACCGGAGGGATGCCCGTGGTTACCGCAAATGTTCGCCATAATCACAATGAGGCGATGTACGACGAGGAGGACTTGCATGTTCTCCCTGATAATCCGCGGCGCGCGGCTCCAAAGCGGTTTTCCGTGGGTGCGACGCGGACACGTTCCGATGATGATCATACCACACCGGTGCTGTTGAGCGACACGCCGTATGATAGCGACTCGCTACGCGCGTACCTGCGTGAGATCAGTACGTTGCCGTTGCTGACGCACGCGGACGAGATTGACCTCGCCCAGCGTATCGAGGCAGGCGAGCAAGCCGCCTTGCAGAAGATGGTGCGCCACAACTTGCGCCTCGTGGTGAGCGTGGCGAAGCGGTACGTGGGGCGCGGCCTGACGATGCTCGACCTCGTACAAGAGGGCAACATCGGCCTGATGCGGGCCGCCCGCAAGTACGACTGGCGCACCGGCTTTCGCTTCAGCACGTACGCGACGTGGTGGATCCGGCAGGCCGTGACACGGGCGATCAGCGATCAGGGGCGCACGATTCGTCTGCCCGTGCATATGGGTGAAGCGGTCTCGCGCCTGCATCGCACGGTGCAAACGCTGTCGCAAAGCCTCGGTCGCCGTCCGACCACGGAAGAGATTGCCGTCGCGGCGAGCCTGCCGCCGGAGCGCGTGGAAGAGATGCTGCGCATGTCACAGCAGACTCTTTCTCTCGATGTGCCGATTGGCGCGGACGAGGATGCGACGCTCGGTGACGTGATTGCCAACGTGGAGGGCGAGAACCCGGAAACGGAAGTCTCCAGTTCGCTCCTGCGCGAGGAAGTTGCAGAGGCGCTCGCCACCCTGACGCAGCGCGAGCAACTGGTGCTGGATATGCGCTTTGGCTTGTCGAAGTCGCGGCAGCATACACTGGCGGAAGTCGGCGGCGAACTCGGCATCAGCCGCGAGCGTGTGCGGCAGATCGAGCGCACCGCGTTGCGAAAGCTGCGCGATGGCGAAACGGGCCTCAAGCTTGTGGCATATGACCCGCAGAACCAGTAAATCGTAAAACGTAGCGAACATAAGGGAAGGCCCGGACGATAGTCGTCCGGGCCTTCTCGACGTGGCCCCCCCCACCCCCCGGCCCCTTAGCTACGCACGGGAGAGGGGGAGGGTAAAGGAGTCGGGACAAGGTGAGACGTATCCTCAACATCTCAGTCTTGCCCATTTCCCCTCCCCTCTCCCGCCGCCGTAGGCCAGGGGCCGGGGGAGGGGTTCTTCCGCCTTCTGCAAGAACGATGTATCGGGAATTGGTATTACGTTGCAGTGAGTGCGCCCTTCATGCCGAGTTGCTCATGGCCCGGCACATTGCAGATAAAGGTGTACATACCGGGCGGCAGGCTGACCATGATCTGATCAGTCTCACCCATATTGATCGTTTTGCTTGCCTGCATCACGCCGTTCCCGGAAATCTGCACGTTGTGCGGCGAGGGACCGGCGTTTTTCACGTAGAGAACGACCATGCCGCTCTTCACGGAGGACTTGTCTACATCAATCATAAAATCCTTTTCCGAAAAGGTGACTACATTGTCACCGGTGGGAGCGGGGGCATTATTCCCGCCGGCAGGGGCGGCGGTGGGCCGGGCAACGGTGGGTTTTGGAGTCGCGGTTGGTCGCGCGGTCGCGGTCGGGTTGCCGTAGGATTGGGTGGGCGGCATGTCGGCCCGCGTTGTTCCACATGCCGCAAGCGACATTACGCTCACCGTCAGCATCACCAGTACCAGAGTCCGTTTCACAGGCACGCTGTTGCTCCTTCGCTCTCGCCGCCCCGTTGCGGCACTATCCCAGCGAAGGTAACGGTAACACCCGCACGACCGCTTTTCAACGCTGGTCCGGCGGGGATTTCACCACAGAGACACAGAGGGCACGGAGGAAAAGACAAGCTATCTTTTCATCTTCTTTGTGTCCTCTATGTCTCTGTAGTGAATCTTCCCTCATACCGCCGTCTGACGCGGCACGGGGAGCGCCATCGCGGCGGTCGTGCCTCCGTCTACGTATAGCACCTGCCCGGTGATGAAGCGGGCCTCGTCCGAGCAAAGAAACGCTGCGACATCACCCACATCGTCCGGTTTGCCGACGCGCCCGATGGGCACCCACGAACCGCCAATCGCGCTCGTGTAGTCGGGGTTGTCGAAGTAGCGTGGCACCTCGATCAGTCCCGGCCCGATGGCATTGACGCGAATGCCCGTGTCCGCCAGTTCCACAGCAAGCTCGCGTGTGAAGGCGATGATCGCCCCCTTCGTGGCGGCGTATGCGGCATGACCGGGCTTGCCGGCGAAACCATGCACGCTCGTGATATTGAGGATACATGGCCCATTGCCACCCCGCAAATGCGGCAGCGCCTGCTGCGCGGCGAAGAACATCCCCCGGATGTTGAGGTCGAAAACCTCGGCGAACGTTTCCTCGGTCGTGTCCGCGAACGGCACGGAGCGCGTGACACCGGCATTGTTGACGAGAATGTCCAATCGCCCGAAAGCGGCAACGGCCTCGTCCACGGCGCGGCGCGCATTGGCGACCACTGTGAGGTCTCCACTCAACGCGATCGCCTGCCCACCGCGCGCAGCCACGCCCGCCGCAGCCTCCCGCGCGCCCGTGATGGAGTGCGAGGCATGGAACGCCACGGTCGCGCCGCGCGCCGCAAGCGACTCGCCAATCGCGCGCCCGATGCCCATGCCTGCGCCTGTCACCAGTGCCACCCGCCCCGCGAGTGAACCGGTCATCCCCTGCGCTTCGGTCATTGCCGTTCCTCCCCCCATGAATGTGAAGCGTGACCCGCTTATGTGACCCGCATCCGTGCCCGCGTCTCGGAAATCACGCCGTCGTCGCCGGACGCAGTGAGGGTGAAGACCCAGAGGCCACGTTGCCGCGTTGACCCGTCGAGGTGAAGCACGCAATCGGTCTCGGCCATGCTCTCACATAGCGGGATCGCGGTGGCATTCGGCGGCGTGGCTGTGACGCGGTAACGGAGCGGCGCGCTACCGAGAGGCGGGTTGCCGAGGCTGTCGCGCGCCGGGCCAATATGCACGGTCACGTTGAGCGGCGCCCCGTTGGTCTCCACGCGCGACGGCACATGCGAGAGCGCGGGAACATAGGGGCCGGGTGCGACACGCCCGCCGTTTGCAAGCACCCCGCCGGGCGTCAGCCGCGCCGCGACAATGCCGACGATGACCGCACCGATACATGCCGTGCCGATCAGCAAGGCGGTGGCACGCACGAGTTCGTCTCGCAAGAGACCCACGGAAGGCGGGGGCGCGACACGCGGCCTCATTTGAAGTCCACCGAAAAGCGGATGATGCCCGGTGTGATGCCCGATGAAAGGGACCAGTTCGCCTTTTGCGCGCCTTGTGAAGTGATCGCCAGCGCGAGAATGCCGTCGTCCATCACGCGAAGCGCGTAGTACCCCGTCAGCGGCGGGGAGGAAAGCGGCTGGACCTCGTTGGGCCGAAGCACGACGTTCGTGCCACGCACGCCCTGAATCTCCAGGATATACGTCCCGCTCGATTCTTCATACCACCCGTCCGTTTGCGGCACCGCCGTTTCGTCTTTCGGAGGCACGAAGCGGATGGTGAGCATCGTGAAGGTACCGGTGCGCGATTCCTCGATGCGGTCGAATACCCAGCCATCGGTGTTCGACCCTACATTGCGGTCCGGCTGGCGTTGGGGGATGCCCTGAATATTGAGGTTCGGCGCAATCTGGGGGGGCGAAACCGCACGACCACTGAGCGCGGTGGCAGCGACGCGTGCTGTGGAGGTTGCGGACGTATTCCCCCCGCACGCGGCAAGCGCGAGGGGCACGAGCGCGGCCCATACGGCGAGCAGGAACGCGCACACGCGGCGATATGTCATGTGGGCCTCGTCCATCCATGTGCATGGCGCATCCGGATCAGCAAGAAATGCAGGCTCATCGTGATGATCGCTTCCCCTAATGGCACGAGTGAAGGCATAACCCGCAACTCCACATCCGCCGCGACAAGGGCGCGCGGCAAGCCTCACACAGCTTCGACCCATTGCGGTGTCACGGTCGCACGGCTGACATGCACACCGTGATCGCCCGTATCTCCAAACGTCGCTTCGAGGAGAGTATAGCGGTAAAGCGCCCTGTCGCGCACGCGCTCCAACCATGCACTTTCAATGTCAGCCACAGGCGAGCGACGCATGTCTCGCGTGGAATGCGGCAAAACGAACGTGCGTTTTCCTTACTGGACGTTGACTAAACGCCGAACATGCGCCGATGTACGCGGGGAGGATCGCACGGGTGCCGCACTGGCTACCGTACTGATGTGACCGAGAAACCGAGACAGAATCACGGTACGGAGCTTGCAGAGACTTTACCCAAACAATCTGTGTGTGAGCGAACGCACGCGAGAATCGGACAACGAGACATTGCTGACGGCATTCCTAGCTGGGAGGTTTGGCACCGATGACGGAAACAAGGGCACGGACGGCGAGTGGTGTTGCGCTCGGATTGGTGGGCGTGTTTCTCATTGCACTTGTGGTGGGTGGCTTGCGCTCGAGTGGCTTTGACACGCCCACGAGCGCGACGGCGGCGGCGAACCGAGGCGGCGTGGTGGCAGCGAGCGCGGGCGGTGACGCGGTCAAGGGCAGGCAGTTGTTCCAGCAGTTCAACTGCGGTACCTGCCACAGCGTGACCGGCGCGGCGGGTGTCGGTCCAACACTCAAAGCATTGGCGGGCGCACCCGTGAAGCTCACGGACGGTACCACCGTGACGGCGGACGATGCATACCTGAAAGAATCTATCCAGCAGCCGAACGCGAAGATCGTCGCGGGTTACGGCGAGAACGTGATGCTCAGTGGCATCACCGCGTATCAGGACCAACTCAACAAGGACGACGTGACGAACGCGCTTATCGCCTACATCAAAACCCTGAAGTAGTATTCTTGCCCTCTCAACAAGCAGCAATTGACGCCGCCCGTGCCCTTTCCGGTACGGGCGTCCGCTTGTCACTGGACGCTCTCCCTTTCCGGCGAGATACTTGGGAGGCAACGCTGCCAGTCGCGACAGGTACGACAGGCGTGGTCGGGGGGCGGCAGCAGGAGGCATGAATTGGTTACTCGCGTGCGGCCACGCCGCTTCGCGCTCACATTCGCGCTAATGATGCGCTCGTTCCGGCCCACGCTCGCGGTGCTCGCCTTCGCGTGGGGGGCGCTCGTCTGCCTGCCACTCGCGGTGTCGGCGCATGTCGCGCTCGTTGCGGCGACGCCCGTGGCGGGTAGCACGGTCGGGCAGTCGCCGAAAACGGTGAAGATTCGCTTCGACCAGGTGCCGGACCCGCAGTTCAACCGCATTGAACTTCTCGATACCAGCGGAAAAACGGTCGCGGGCGGCGCGGCGCAACGTGACGCGGCGGACCCCACGGTGATCACGGTCACGCTTGCACAATTGCCACCCGGCGTGTACACCGTGGCGTGGCAGGCACTCGCAGGTGACGGCCATCTGACAAAGGGAAACTATTCCTTTACGCTCGCCACGACCGGCCCGCCCGCGCCGACCGAGCCACAGGCCGTGGGTGCGCCGGAGCAGGGGGCGCAGTCGGTGGGCACGGCGACGATTGGCAATCCCACCGTGCTTGCCGTACTCGTGCATTGGGCACGGTACGCCGCGCTCGGCCTGCTCGTCGGGGCGTTCGCGCTCATGACCCTCGTGTTGCGCCCCGCGCTCACCGCGCGAGAAGACGGTGATGCCCTATGGAGACGCGCGGTGCGTCTCGTCGCGCCGGTCGCGCTCTGGGGTGGCGTTGCCTTTCTCATCGCGCACGTCCTGACGCTGGTAGTTCAGGCGGCGACACTCACGGATGCCGGTCTCGCGGGCACGCGGTGGGCCACGGTGCAACGTGTGCTGGTGGACACCGAGTATGGGCAGGTATGGCGCTTCACCACGATCAGCGCGATTGCCGCACTGATGGTGATGGTCGTTGGCTTTCCCTCAGCGCAGCGAAGGGGCGAGCGGGCCGCACTCGGCATCATCGCCACGGCCCGCCGCCCCGCGACCGCTTCGTCAGAGGCGGATAACCCCGCGCCCGCGTTCTGGCCGTGGCCCGTGGGGCTTGCGGTCTCGCTCGTCCTCGTCGCCACGCTGACATTGAGCAGCCACGCAGTGGAGAGTCAGCATCAACCGCTGCTTGCCCTGATCGCGGACGGCGTACATCTCGGCGCGATGGGCGTCTGGTTCGGTGGGCTGATCGTGCTGCTCCTCACGTTGCCGCGCCTCGTCCGGCCCCTCTCGCCCCTTGACGGCAACGCGCTCCGGGCAGCGCTCATTACCCGCTTCTCGCCCGTCGGGCTGTGGGGTGTGGCGGCGTTACTTGTGACGGGCATCTACGCGATGACGCTGCATCTCACGCGCGAGACGATCACCACGAGCAGTTACGGGCGCACGTTGCTCCTCAAGCACGCGCTCATCGTGCCATTAATCGCCGCCGCTGCGCTCAACCTGTTCGTGGTGCGTCCCGGCCTCGCACGGAACGAGGCACGAGCGGTACGCTGGTTGCCGCGCCTCCTGTACACGGAGGCCGCGCTTGGCGCCCTCGTGCTCCTCGTCACGGCGACGCTCACGCAACTCCCGCCCGCCCATCCGCTGATCGGCACGAACGCCGCCGCCGCCGATCCCCGCCTTTCCGCCGCGCTCCGGCCCGCGACGCCCCTCGTCGTCGCCCTCAGCCCGGACGCGGACCTCACGAGCGGCCCGCAGAGTGTAGCGATGATTCACGACCCGCAAGTGATTGCGGTGCTGCAAATCACCTCCGGCAAGGATGGCGGGAGCTTCAGCGCCAACCTGATTGACGCGAAAACCGTGCCGGAGCACGACGACGGCAACGGCGTGTCGCCGGGCGTCGCGCCCGATAGCGCCCCGCTTGACCCTAAACAACTGGACGATGTACAGCGCGTCACGGCGCTCGTCTCGTTCACGGGCGCGGATCTCGGACAAACGAGCGTGCCATTCACGCGCGATACCGATGGCTGGTGGCGCGCGAAGGGGCAGTTGTTTCCTATCCGGGGCGTCTGGAATATTCAGTTGGTGGTGCGCCGCGAAAACGTGGCGGAGGACGCACGCTTCAACTTTGACTTCACCTCCGACCCCGCGCGCTTTGGTGGTGCGCCATCCGTTCCCGCAGCGACGAGCGCGCCTTCCGTCACGACCGCGACGGGGTTGCGATGGCCGCGCCTGCTGCCAAATGGCTTTCTCGGGCTTGCGGTGGCATTGATTGGCGCGGGGCTGTGTGCGCTCACCTTCTGGGGGAAATTTCGCGGCACAATCGGGGCACGCACCGTGCGCCTGTACCGTACCTGGAGCCTGGGCGCGTTGATCGTGGGCGTCGTGATGCTCGGCTACTTCACCGCCGACCTCACGCCGACCTCCGACCTGAAAAACCCCCTGCCCAATGACACGGCGTCGCTCGCACGTGGACAGCAGGTGTACGCACAAAACTGCGCGGTGTGCCACGGGCCACGCGGCGCGGGCAATGGCCCCCTTGCCGCGAACCTCAACCCGCCGCCCGCGACGCTGCAAGGCGGACATCTCCTGACGCACACGGACGGCGACCTGTATTACTGGCTCTCGCACGGCATTCCCGGCACCGCGATGCCCGCGTTCTCCGGCTCACTGAGCGATGAGGATATCTGGGCCACCATCCGGTACGTGCGCACATTGAACGAGGGGTAACGGCCGATAGGTGCGCCGAATCTTCCTAACCCCCGACCCCTTCCCTCCGAGGGAAGGGGAGTGAGAAAGGGCAAGGTGACGACGTTCCCCATACGCCGTGATCTTTTCGCGGTACACTCCCCTTCCCTTCGAGGGAAGGGGTCAGGGGTTAGGAAAACCGGGCCAGCGGCACCGCAATCCGTTCTCGTTCGCATCAGTCGCCAGTGCCGCGATAGCGGCGCTCAACCTGCGCACGTTCCTCCTGCGACATCGGGATCAGCGGCGTGTCATGCCCGTGGGCGCGGTACGCGAGTTGGGCGACGAATTCCAGCGTTTCCATGCGGCGCAGGGCCTCGACCGGCGTGCGACCTAGCGTGAGCGCGCCATGCCCTTCAAGGATCAGCGCGCGGGCGCCGCTGCTGACGAGGACACGCTCCACGGCCTGTGCGAGATCGGGCGTGCCGGGACAGTGCCAGGGCACACGGGCGAGATTGCGGAGCATCAGATGCGCCTCGACGGTGGTGGTTGTCGGAACGGGAAAGCCGGTGCAGGCCGCGAGCGTCGTCCAGGGCGGCGAGAGATGCAGCACGCACGTCACGTCGCCCCACACGGCCTGCGCGGCGCGGTGCATGGCGATCTCGCTCGTGACATCGGCGGGAGCGACGTCATCGAAGCCGGGGGTGGCGAGGGCGAAATCTTCGTTCGCCAAGTCTGCAAGGTCTGTGCCGGTTTTCGTCAGCAGCAACTGCCCATCCGGGAGCTTGCCGCTGATATTACCGGTCGTTGCCCATGATAGCCCCCGCGCGAATGCCGATTGTCCCACGGCTTGCAGGTGCGCACGCATTGTGAGCATCGCAATCTCGCCTTCAAACGACGGTGTCGGCATCGTTCCGCCTCCTTCAAGCCGTTTTGCAGGCCCTTTCGCATAAGAATCGTCTCGCGTATACATTGTATTGTACCCCGAAGCGTATCCGGTTCGGCAAGCGCGGGAACGACTCGGCGCGCCACGAAGAATACGGAATAGTGATTACCGGGGGCAAAAATGTTTGTCGAATCGCGCAAACTCCGGTAGATTACATAACGATGGTTTTGTTGTGGGGGAGTGGGAGAGGAGGCGTTGCGTGGTGCGTTCACTGCGGATGGTATCGCTCGTAGTCGTGCTTGCCGGTTTGCTTTTTGGGGTGGGGGCCACGCCGCAACCCGTGGCTGCGGACGGGATTCCCGATACCCTGCCCAATGCCCCGACGGCTGTGTTCTTCCCGCAAACGGGGCACGCCGTCGGCGGCTCATTCCTGAAGTACTGGCAGAACAACGGCGCCCTCGCGCGCTTTGGCTTTCCCGTGAGCGAAGAAACACCCCTGCAACTCGGTGACGCAACAATGACCGTGCAGTACTTCGAGCGCGCCCGCTTCGAGTACCACCCGGAAAATGCGGGCACGGCGTATGAGGTGCTGCTTGGGCAGTTGGGGCGCGACCTCGTCGGGCCACGCGCTGACGGACCATTCAAGGCCGTGGCGCAAGGCGTGAAAGACACGCAGAACGACGATGGCGCGCTGTTTTTCACCGAAAGCAAGCACACGCTGGCAAACGGCTTTCGCCTCTACTGGCAGGCAAACGGCGGCTTGCCGATCTACGGCTACCCCCTGTCGCAGGAGTTCAGCGAGAAAAACGCGGACGACGGCAAGACGTACCCCGTGCAGTATTTCGAGCGCGCCCGCTTTGAGTGGCACCCGGATGCCAATGGCGGTGGGAGCGTCTACATCGGCCTCGTGGGAAAGCAGGATGCCGTCCGCCTCAAGGTGAACACCGCGCCGCGTCCGAAGGGCAACACCGTGGAGTGGACGCCGCAAATCTTCGAGAAGTGGATCGAGGTCAACCTCTCGCAGCAACGGCTCTACGCCCACATCGGTGACGCCACCGTTTTCTCCACGTACGTCAGCACCGGCGTCGCTGACCACCCGACACCGACCGGCTCGTACCACATCTTCTCGAAGCTCACGGCGGATGACATGACCGGCGGCGTCGCGGGGGGCGCGGATTACTACTTTCTGCCCGCCGTACCCTGGACGATGTACTTCATCGGCGGGGGTTACGCGATTCACGGCACCTACTGGCATCACAACTTCGGGCACCCAATGAGCCACGGCTGCGTGAATGCCGAGACCGGCGCGGCAAAAATGCTGTTCGATTGGGCGCCCCTCGGCACGCGCGTGGAAGTGCATGACTGAACAGGGGCAAGTGGCACATGGCGTCACTCCTCGCACAGTGACGCCGTGTCCGTCCAGCCGTAGGCTACTTCCGGCACGAGCACACCCATAAACGGTGATAGGGCCGCGCGCACGAGCTGCCCGCCCAGCGCTTCGTAGAACCGCCGCGCGCCTCCGTTCCCGTGCAGCATCCAGACGAGCAGCCCGCGCATCCCCGCGTCCGCGAGTCGCTGTGCTACCGCGCGCATGAGCGCCCCCCCGGTACCGTGCCGCTGCCCCGATGGCAGCACATGAAGTACGTACAACTCGCCCGCATACCCGGCGTCTGCCAGATCATCAGAGCGACATGGACCACCGGAGGCGATGCCAAAGATTTCGCCCCCGTGATCTTCCGCGACGTACACGCACTCCGGCCCGTCCGCCACGAGTACCGCTGCCCAGTGCGTCCGCCGCTCATCGAGCGACAGCGCTGCGTACGTCTCATCCGGGATCAGGCCCCGGTACGTCGCGCGCCAGCTTTCCCAATGCACCCGTGCCACTGCCACCGCGTCCGCCGGTGTCGCCTCCCGAATGCGCGTCATGTCGCCTTCCCATCGCGCCCCTTCGGGCAGGGCTTCTGCGTGCTCGCAACCACTGACCCCCCAATGCCTTCGATAAGAGCGAAGACGATTGAACCGCGAAGACGCGAAGGCACGAAGGGGATCAAAGGAAAATACAAAATGGTCTTTTCTTTGTATTTCCTTCGCGTCTTCGCGGTTCAATTCCTCCCCGCAACGCCGCCCGATGCGAGAACGCATACGCCCCTACATCTGGCGATCCTTGTCGCACCCCTTGCGGTACGAGTGTATCATTGCCGCCGTCACCGGCTATTGACGACTGGGTACGCATTGAAAGGAGCAGGGGAGATGGCATATCGGCTTGAGCATGTGGGCGTGATCGCGTCGCCCGCCACGGTGGACGCGACGCGCAAGTTTTACGAGGACATTTTCGGCTGGCATACCGTGCGTGAAGGCAAGGGCGTCGCCTTTATCGGGGACGGCGCGGGCGGGTGCCTGGAATTGCTGATCCAGGACGCCACGCCCGTTGCCGCGCCCAACCACCTCGCACTCGTGGTGCCGATGGACGAGTTCGACGCGATCATGACCAAAGTCCGCGCGGCGGGTGTGCCGGTGGATGAGCCGATTGTGAATGAGTTCGGGCGTCTCTGCTTCTTTTCCGACCCTTCCGGCAACCGCACGCAGATCGTCGGACGCACCGCGCCGTTGCCCACGTAACGGAAAAAAGACAAACGAACCACCGAGGCACAGAGGTCGCAAAGGAATATCCCTAAAGAAGGGGTCTCTGTATCCTGGCGGTTCGTTTGCCGTTTACGAAATGTGCGAAGAGGAGGATGCCGTGCGTGATGCGTCGTTGTCGTTTTTGCGGTCGCTACTGGAGACGCCGGGGCCATCGGGGTTCGAGGCGCCTGCCGCCCGCGTGTGGCGGGAGTACGTGGCGCGCTATGCCACCACGGTACGCACAGACGTCAATGGCAACACGATTGTGCGCCTCCGGGCGGACGCGAACGGGCCGCGCGTGCTTGTCGCCGGCCATATTGACCAGATTGGCCTGCTCATCACCCATGTGCAGGGCGATGGCACGCTCGCCTTTCGCGCCATCGGTGGCTGGGACGACCAGATACTGACCGGCCAGCGCGTTGAGATCGTGACGGCACACGGCCCCGTGATCGGCGTGATCGGTCGTGCCCCGTCGCACTCCCTGCGTGGCGATGCCCGCGAGCGCGCGGCGCAAATCGAAGACCTGTTCATTGACATCGGTGCGGACGATGCCGAAGCTGCGTCCGTTCGCGTCCGTCCCGGCGACCCGGCGGTAATCGCGCAACCCGTGGTGATGCTCACGGACGACCGCATCGCCGCGCGCGGGCTGGATAATCGCGCCGGGGCGTTCGTCGCCGCCGAGATGATGCGTCTGCTTGCCGAAGGGGACGCCCCACACGCTGATGTCTATGCGGTAGCGACGGTCGGGGAAGAAATCGGCAATTTTCGCGGGGCGCGCACCGTGGCGGCGGCGTTAGCGCCGGACATCTCGATTGCCCTCGACGTGACCTTCGCCACCGACCGCCCCGGTACGGAGGCGGCGGAATCCGGCGCGCATCCCCTCGGTAGTGGCCCCGCCATCGCCCGTGGCGGCCCCACGAGCGTGCCGCTCTGCGACCATCTCATTGCCGCCGCCGAGCGCGCGGGCATCCCGTACACGATTGAAGTCTTGCCGCGCTCCACGGGCACGGACGCGGACGGCATCGCCGTGACGGGCGCGGGGTCCGCCGTGGCGGTCGTCTCGTTCCCGAACCGCTACATGCACTCCCCCAACGAGGTCTGTTCCCTCGCGGACCTCGATGCATCCGCGCGCCTGCTCGCCGCCGCCGTGCGCGCGATCACGGCGACCACCGATTTCATCCCGCGATAGGGTAAACAAACGGCGCCACTATTCTGCGGCTGCTTCCTGGACGAGCGTCGCGGGGTTTGTCTCCGGTTCCCGCAGGGTGCGGGCGTAGAGAAACAAGGCAGGTGAGAGTACCACGCCACCAAGCACGAGCGCGGCACGTATGGAGGCCAGCCCGACCGCACCGAAGACCGGCCCACCGGCGATCTGCCCGATGGCGTCCGATTGCCCGCTGATCGAGAACACGGTTGCCCGCACCCGCGCTTCCACATGCTGGTTCAGCCACACCGTTTGCAGGGGGATGCGCCGGAAGACGCCCACACCGATGCTCGCAAGCGCCGCGAGCGGAAACGTGCGCGCGAGGGCGAACGCGAGGTAGCAGCAGACGAGCAACGCCGTCGTGATGGTCAGGGTCCGCGCCACCGCGCGGTGGCTCTGCGTGTCCTGCCGTCGGCGCACGATCTCAGTGACGCCGATACTCACGAGCCGCCCCACGATGCTGACGCCACCAAGCCAGACCACGGGTTGCAGGTTGCCGACGGTCGGAAAGGCGAAGTCCTTGAGGAAATGATCGGTGCTCAGGCGGTCGAACGCCTCGGTCGCCGCGCCGGAGATGGCGACGATACCGAGGATCGTCAGTAGCACTGGCGAGCGGCGCACGAGCGTGAGGCCCGCGCCGAAGGTCTCACCCATCACCCGCCACGAGTCGCGCTCGCCGCGTGGCGTCGGGGTAAAACCGTGCTCCGGCATCACGACGATGAGAAAAACGCCCAATACGAGATACAACCCACCGCCGAGCAGGATGGGCAGCCGCAGGTTGAAATTGCCAATCGCGGTACCAACGCCCGTGGCGACGATTGCCCCAATCAGGCTAAGTTGCGCGGCACGGAGAAACAGGTTTGCTGCGCGCGTCACCCCGACCTCGTCGGTGATCCACGCTTCCTGCGCGCCACTGGTAAAGGTGGAGCCGATGCCCCAGATCACCTGCGCGAGCAGGATCACGCCAAAACTCGGCACGACGCCCTGCAATGCGAGGCCAAACCCCAGCAGAAACACGCCGATGATCACCGAGAGACGGCGGCTGTACACATCCGCCACGATGCCCGTCGGCACCTCGAACAGAAAGGCAGTCGCTTCCAGCACCGTACCGACGAGGACGAGTTGTAGAGGGTTCAGGTGCGCCACCTGCACCTGATAGATGAGGTTCACGGAAAAGACCAGCGTGGAAAAGAGCGACCCACCGCCGCTGAAGATCAGATAGACGAGGGCCGCATCGAGCCTGCGTCGTTCGGTATGCACGCCACTCCCTCATTTCGTCTGGGCGCGAGCGCGACGCATCGCGCCCCACGCCATGCATTCGTCATCGCATTGATGTTCCGGCAGTTGCTGACGACGAATAGCATGGGCGCATCCTCCCAACGAAATAGCAGCGGTTTCCGTAGCGTGCCGTAGCCGTTCACGCCAGATACCAAAAGAGAAACGTACCGGCGGCGGCACGGTTGCACGCTTTCATTGGTTGTCATCATAGTGAGGATGTGCAGAACAGCGGCACACGCAGCCAGGATTTGTGCGTTCTCGCATCGAATCTGCCTAACCCCCGGCCCCTTCCCTAAAAGGAAGGGGTGACTTCCTGCAATGATTTGATCTTCCCCATACGCCGTCACCTTGCCATGTCTCACTCCCCTTCCTCTTTAGGGAAGAGGCCGGGGGTTAAGGCATTCGGGCCGGGAATTGGGAGCACGCATAACCCATACATACGCAGTGCGGCGACGAGACCGATGACGCGCTTAATCCGCGACCATTACCTGTTCGCGCGAACCGCAAACGCGGTTGCGTCCGTTTCGTTTCGCGCCATATAACGCGCCGTCCGCACTGCGGATCAAGTCTTTCACGGTGCGCCCATCACCGGGGAATGCCGTAACACCGACACTGATCGTTACCCGAACGTCGTGTCCCCCTGGCATTTCGGCGAACGGATAGGCCGCAACGCGCTCCCGTAGCCGCTCCGCCACCGTCACTGCTTTCCAGTAATCCGTTTCTGGCAGGATCGCGACGAACTCCTCACCACCATACCGCCCCACCGTGTCAATGTGTCGCACGGTTTCCCGCGCGGTACGGGCGAGCACGCGTAATACCTCGTCGCCGAACTGATGCCCGTACGTATCATTGATCGCTTTAAAATGGTCGAGGTCGAAAAAGAGTATAGAGAGGGAGTGTTCGTACCGCTCCGCGCGCTCCACTTCCTGCGCCAGCGATTCGAGCAGCGCACCGTGGTTGAGCAACCCGGTGAGGGAATCGGTACGGGCCGTACGCGCGAGCGCTTCGTGCAATTCCGCGTTGTGCAGCGCGACTGCGGCATGACGCGCGAAGTCCGCCACGAGATCGGCGTCCGCATTGCCGTATTGTCCGCGCTGTGTCGCGGCCACAAAGATCACGCCCCGGAGTGTGGCATCCACGAGCAAAGGCGCCGCAACCAGGGAACCAATCCAGGCGGGAAACCCTGCGGCGACACCATCGGTCCGTTCCGGGGTCTCATGCACGTAGTACGCGGGCAGCAAATGCGCGACCTCCGTACTCGCGATCACCGCAGCGATTCCCTGCCCATCGGAGTCCATCCCCCCGTTGAGGGTCTCATCAGACGCGAACAGGCCGCGTGTGGTGGCGATACGCAGAAAACCGTCGCCCGCGCGCGTGAGCACTGCCGCGCCATCGAACGGGAGAACGCGGGCAAGCTGGTCGAGCACTTCCCGTAGCACGATTGCGGGATCAAGCGTGCTTGTCAGTGTCAGCGCGACATCTCGCAAGGCTTCCTCTTGCGTCGCACGGCGACGCTCCTCCTCATAGCGGCGGGCGTTGGTGAGCGCGGCATCCGCCTGCTGCGCAAACAGTTCGAGCAGCTCGAGATCATGGACATCGAGCGATTGTATGTCCTCAACCGTGAGTACCCCGACCACCGTGCCCGCGTCATGCACCGGCACGCTTACCATGCCACGCGCACCGGCTACCGCCTTGAAGTGGCGTGATGTTTTATCCATATCGCGCATCAGCGCCGGCACACCGGTGCGATAGACGCGCTCCACCACGCTATTCGCGGCGGGTACGCGCGTGACCGTCTCACTATATCCTGCCGATGCAACGAGAACCGGAGTGGTGCCTTCCTCACACAGGTACATCGTCACGAAGGGGTAGCCGAGCGTGGTGGACAACTCATGTACGAGCGCCTCCATCGCTTCACGCGCGTTCAGGCGGCTATTGATCAGCAGACCGGCGCGCTGCAACGCCGCGAGACGCGCCGTTTCGCGCGCATTGCTGCGCCGCTCAATCGTCAGCACGCCGATGCGCCGCTCCTGCCGCCGCACCTCCTGCACCATTGCGTCAACAATCAGCCCCAACGCGAGAAAGATCGTCGTGTTCACGACCAGATGCTTCGAGAACTCCATGATATCGCCGTTGAAAAGCGCCGGGGTAAGACTGAAAAGGAGCGTCAGCGCATTGAGTATGAGCGTGACGCGCCGGCGGTAGTACGTGGCGTGAAAAACGAGCGCGAGGTAGTAAAATGACTGAAACGGGCTGGCCCAGCCGCCGCTTAACTGTACGGTCGCCGCGACGAATGGCAAGATGATCAGCGTGGCGACCGCAAACCACTCACGCGCGACCCGTTTCCAGGGAAACGCGGCGACGATGGGCAGCATGGCAATACCGAGCAAAGAGAGTATGCGTAAGATTTGCTCGTTTACCGGATTACTATCGAGCGGCAAAAGCGTGTATACGAATGTGACGACGCTGCCAAGCGCCGCGAAAAGAAAGGCGCACAAACGTAACCGGGCGTCAAACTCGGCGCTCTGACCCCTGTTTTGTGCAAGACCTGCTTCCGTGACAGGCGTGTTCGGTGATTCTTCTTCCAACCGCTTAACCATCTATTATTGATGACCTGTCATCCTGTATTGTCTCAGTATACGATGCCGGACATGGATTGGATCATTCTATGACGTTTGTAATCAGGACGCGCGTTGCTGTGAGCGCCACTCGCACGATAAATGCCAGTACGTGCGTCTGTTGACATTGAGAAAAACGATATGCGAGACGAAAGAAGCGGTATATGCAAAATGAAGACGTCTCTCGTGTTCGGCCCGACACAGAACTGCTCGCCGCGCACCCGCTCATCATTGCCGCCAACCGTGGCCCCGTGGAGTTCGCGCGCGGCGATGACGGCGCGTTTACGCACCATCGCGCGAGTGGGGGGGTGGTCACGGCAATGCGTGCCCTCGGACAGTACGTAGACCCGCTCTGGGTCGCCAGCGCTATCTCCGATGCCGACCGCGCGCAAGCCGCACTCGCGGGGGGTGAGGCGATCATTGTGGATGATGCGGACGGGCCACGGTTGCGCCTGCATTTCGCCGCCGTGCCCCATGAAACGTACAACCTCGCCTACAACGATATCAGCAATGAGTTGTTGTGGTTTCTCCAGCACTATCTCTGGGACACCGCCCACGAACCGGACATTGACGACGCAACCTGGCGGGCGTGGGATCTGGGCTATCAGATCACGAACCTCGCGTTCGCCAATACCATCGCCCGCGCCGCCGCATCTGTGCATACGACGCAGCCCGTGGTGATGTTGCAGGATTACCACCTGTACCTCACCGCCGCCCTCGTGCGGGAGCGGCTACCGGAGGCGATCTTGCAGCAATTCATACACATCCCGTGGCCGGACAAGGATTACTGGCTCCTTCTGCCCCCGCGAATGCGGTGGGAAATCTGCGTCAGCCTCATGGCAAATGACGTGGTTGGCTTTCAGACCCCCAGCCATTGCCACAACTTCATCGCCACCTGCGTCGCTACCGTGCCCGAAGCAGAGGGCGACCAGGAGCGCATGACCCTGCGGTATGGGGGCCGCATGATCCGCGTGCGGCCGTACCCGATCTCGCTGGACGTACCCGACGTGCGGCGGGTAGCGGCGGGTGAGACGGTGGCGCATTACCGCACCTCGCTGCGCGAATTCCTCGGCGAGCGCACCATCCTGCGCGTAGACCGGGCCGAACCGAGCAAGAATATCCTGCGCGGGTTCCGGGCCTTTGACCTCTTTCTTGACCGCTACCCGCAGTGGCATGGCAAGGTGCGTTTTCTTGCGCTGCTCGTGCCTTCCCGCCTCACGGTGCCGCGCTACCGCGAATACCTCGACGAAATTTACGCGCTGATTGGTCGCATCAACACCAAGCACGGCACTGAGGCGTGGCGTCCGATCCGGTCGCTCGTGGGGGACAACTACGAGCGCGCCCTCGCCGTGCTCTCCCAGTACGATGTGCTGCTCGTCAACTCCCTCGCGGATGGGATGAATCTCGTGGCGAAAGAGGGCGCGCTGCTCAACGAACGGGGCGGTGTATTGATCCTCACGGAAACCACGGGGGCGCACGAACAGCTTGGCGCCCATGCCATCTCGATTGCTCCCACAGATATCGCCAGCACGGCGGACGCACTCCACCGCGCCCTGACGATGCCGGAGGCGGAGCGGTACATGCACGCGGAAGCGCTGCGCCGCTCGGTCGAGGAGGCGGACATCGTGCATTGGATCACCGATCAACTCGCCGATCTCGCCACGCTCGCATCGTAACGTGCGCGCACGTTACCTCATTGCGGCATTACCGGGATCGTCGCAATGATGAGCAGGGACGCCGCGACGGGTGTGGGCTGAAACCGATAGGCCTGTGCGATCTCTGTGCGCACCTGCTCGACCGCCTCCCGCGTGCGGGCGTGAACGTCGCACAGTGGCATTCCGCGCGTCACATGGTCTCCCGGCTTCGCCCGCAGCACGATGCCCACGGCGGGGTCTATCGTGTCGCTCTTGCGCGCGCGCCCCGCGCCGAGCCGCATCGCCGCGTGCCCGATTGCCAGCGGGTCGAGGTCGGCAATATACCCCTCGTCGGACGCGGCAATCGTTTCGACGACTGGCGCGTGAGGCAGCCGCGCCGTGTCTTCCAGGGCGCTCGCATCGCCCCCCTGTGCCGCCACGGTCGCCGCGAATGCCGCGAATGCCGCCCCGGAGGCAATCACCTCCGCCGCCATCTTTTCCCCCGTCGCGTCGTCCGGCACGGCCCCCGTCATCGTCAGCAGAATCGCCGCTTCGTGGAGCGCGAGCGCGCGCAAATCGGCCGGCCCCGCGCCACGTAGCGTCTCTAACGCCTCGATCACTTCGAGCGCGTTGCCGACCGCGTGACCGAGCGGGCAATCCATATTCGAGATCACCGCGACGGTGCGCCGCCCCGCCCCTTCACCGATCTGTACCATCGCCTCCGCCAGCGCGCGGGCTTCCGGAAGCGTGCGCATGAATGCCCCGCGCCCCACCTTCACATCGAGCAGAATGGCATGCGCGCCAATGGCGAGCTTTTTGCTCATGATGCTGCTGGCGATCAGGGGGATGCTCGACACGGCGCCCGTGACATCACGCAAGGCGTACATCTTGCCGTCCGCCGGGGCAAGCGCCGCCGACTGGCCCGCGAGCACGAGGTTGCATTGGGCGAGCACCGCCCGAAAGCGCGCGGCGGTGAGGTTCGGGTTGAAGCCGGGGATGCTCTCCAGCTTATCTATCGTGCCCCCCGTGTGGCCGAGGCCGCGCCCGCTCATCTTCGCCACGGGCACGCCACATGCCGCCACGATGGGTGCGACCACGAGCGTCGTCTTGTCCCCCACGCCGCCCGTGGAGTGCTTGTCCGCGACGGGCCGTCCGAGGTCGGAGAGGTCGAGCGTGTCGCCACTCGTCGCCATTGCCCGCGTGAGCGCGGTGAGATCGTCGGTGGCGAGGCCGCGCCAGCGCACCGCCATCAACCACGCCGCCATCTGGTAATCGGGAATGTCACCGTGCGTGTAGCCCGCGACAAGCGCGTCAATCGCCGTCCCACCGAGCGGTGCGCCATCGGCGGTCTGCTCGATCACCCGCACTACCGAAAACGGTTCCATCGTATCGCCTCCTCTCTCACATCTGTCTATCGGGCCATGCATCGGGAATACAACGTCCCATTCGCGCGTCGCACGGGAGTATGAAATACTGATCGAACCAGTAGACGAGCGCGCCGGTGAACGGGCGGAAATGTCTTCCCCTTTGCGGCAAAGCGACGCGGCAGGCATCGAGAAGAGAACGGAACCACCGATGACGGAGCGCACCGTGCCACTCAATCCGGCCCCCGTAGGCGACACCCCGACCGGGACGATCACGCGGACCGCACTTGCCACTGCAAGCCCAGCATCGCAGGACTACCCGGCGGACGATGGCTACAAGTGGAAAGTGCTCTCCGTCGTGATCTTCGGCACATTCATGTCCATTCTCGACAACACGGTGGTCAACGTCGCCCTGCGCACACTGCAAGACGTGTTCCGGGCGGACATCTCGCGCACGCAGGGTGTGGTCACGTACTACGCGCTCGCGCTCGGCATCGTGATTCCCGTTGCCGGCTTTCTCGCGGATCGTTTCGGCATCAAGCGGGTATACGTTGGGTCGCTGATCGCGTTCACGCTGGCCTCAATGCTCTGCGGTCTCGCCCCGTCGCTGAACGCGCTGATCGCTTTTCGCATCATTCAGGGCATCGGCGGTGGCGCGCTCCTGCCCCTCGGCACGGCGATGCTGTACGGGGCGTTCCCACCGAACGAGCGCGGCCTCGCCCTGGGCTTTTTCGGCATCCCCACGCTCGTCGCCCCGGCGCTCGGCCCGACGCTCGGCGGCTACCTCGTAGAATACGCGAACTGGCGGCTGATCTTCTACATCAACGTGCCCCTGGGCATCATCGGTGCGATTGTCGCCATCCGGCTGCTCCGGGAGCGCAGAAGCGTCGTCCGCGCCCGCTTCGATCTACCTGGGGCGGCGCTTTCCGTGGTCGGTTTCGGTTCGCTCTTATATGGCCTCTCGAACGCCGCCGACAATGGCTGGACGAGTGCGCGCGTGGTGACGGCGCTCGGCATCGGCGTGGTTGCCGTGGTGACGTTTTTTCTCGTGGAGTTGCGCGTGCGGCAACCGCTCCTGAACGTCCGGCTCTATGGCAAGCCAGTGTACCTGCTCGCCAGTATGCTGGGCTGGGTCGCGGCCATCGCCTTTTTCGGCGTCTCCTTTCTGTTGCCGCTCTACCTGCAAACACTGCGCGGGCGCACGCCGTTTCAGTCGGGCCTGTTGCTCCTGCCACAGGCGGCGGCGGCGGTGATCTCCGTGGCAATCAGCGGGCGGTTGTACGACCGCATCGGCCCGCGTTGGGTTATCACGACGGGCGTGACGGTGCTGGCGATCAGCACCATCGGTTTCGTACGCCTTTCAGAGACCACGAGTTTCGGCACGATCATCGCCCTGCTCGCGGTGCGCGGCCTCGCCCTCGGCTGCGTGTTCCAGCCGACGCAGGCGACGGCGCTCTCCGTGGTCGAACGCGACCAACTGACGCGCGCGAGCAGCCTGACTAACGTGATGCGCAATGTCTTTCAGTCCCTCGGTGTGGCGGTGCTTGGCACGATCTTACAAACGGCGGGCAGAGCGCCGGTCGTGTCCGGTCGCTCACTGGATGCCGTGGCGTACACGATCAACGGCTACCACGCCGCATACAGTGTGGCACTCGTGTTCAGCATCGTCGGCATCGGGCTAGCGGTCTTCTTGCCAAGCACCTTGCGGCGGGGCAAGCGTGGCGTAGCAGGCGAATCGGCAACCATTACGCCGCCCGCCGATGTGGTTCCCGTAGAGATATAGCGACGGTCAGGCGAGCACAGGCTTCTCACTCAAGCGCGCGTCCGCGATGTGGCGTACATGCGACGGCACGAGCGGCGGCAGATCATCCGGGCCGAACCAGCCCGCGTCAAGCGTTTCGTCCGTCTCACGCCGCAGCGCGCCGCCGGTGACGTGCCCGCGTACCACAAATTTGACGATGTGGTAGCGCAAGCCAAACCCAATGCGCAGCGTCAGCCACGGGTCGGAGTACACGCCGGAAATGTCGTCTACGGCGATGTGCAACCCCGTTTCCTCCGCCGTTTCGCGGATGCCCGCGTCCGTCACGGTTTCTCCGAGGTTCATGTGCCCGCTCGGCAGGCACCAGAGGGCGTTATCCCGCCGCTGTGTGAGCAGGACGCGACCCGCCGCATCGAACAGCACGACGTTCACGCCGATCTTTGGCGTGATGAGATCGCCCGCGCGGGAATGCGGCGCGGCCCATGTGGGAGGCAAAAACGTGCCGTCGGGCTGCCGGAGCGCGGACGATACGGCAATGATCGCGTCGCGGTTCAGGGGGCCGTAGATGTGGGGGAAGCGGGCATCGCCGTCGTACCGCCAGGGTGCGGTTACGCGGCGCAGGTCTATCACCACCGCAAGATGCGGGCGCGGGTCGGCCCGGTAGTAGCGATTGCCCGCTGCGGCGACCTCGCTCGCCGTGTGCGTCGTGTGGATAAAGCCATCGCGGGGGAAGGCGACGGGGGTGTACGGCGCGTCGGGCGACGCGGCTTCCCATTCGTCGGTCGGCACGAGGTGGTACGTCACCCATTCCGGTTCGGCGGGTTCGGCGGGTTCGACGGCAGCGTTCATCAATTCAAATCCAGCAGCGTCACGCTCTGGATGACGCCCGGCGTCTCACGCACAAGGATCAACATCTCCTTGAAGTGCTCTTTGGAGTCCGCCTCGACGCGCACGATCAGGTCATAGATGCCCGTCACGAGCGACATGCCCCGGAACTGCGTACCCAGCCGCTCCTTCACACGGTCACAGACCGACACCACATCCGCATTGACACAGATAAGCACGTAGCCCCGCCACTGCCCGTGATCCACGGGGTGCTCCGCGAGCAGGGGATTGGGGGCAACGTCTTCGGACACATCGGGCGTCGCGACCAACGTTTCCGCCTCTTCCATCAGCACTTCGGGGATGGGAGCGCGGTCAGGCGTGCGAAAAAAGTTCTTCAGCAAATCATCCCCGGACATCGTGAGACCCTCCTGATGGCTCGTGTGCATCCATGGCGTGAGCGTTTCCGCGACAAGATCGCGGAAAGATACCACATGTCGCCCCGCATTCACCAACTGAGCGCGAAAACGACTGAACCGCGAAGGCGCGAAGGCGCGAAGGGGATCAAAAAATAGTATCCCTTTGCATTTCTTCGCGCCTTCGCGCCTTCGCGGTTCAAATCCCCTGCCCCTGCCGGTGCGATATGCCGCGTCAGGAGGCGCGCAACGCGGGAAGCACATCGGCGACGATCTTTTCGAGTACGGGAAAGTGGTCTGCGCCGGGAGCGTCGAGCAGGAACTCGTTGATGCCTGCGTCGCGGTATGCACCGATGATTTCGGTGAATGCCGCTGGGGATTCCCACGGGTCGCTGCCCATCATGCTTGCCCAGCCATACAGAGAGCGCGTAATCGCCTGCGGGTCACGCCCAACGATGGCGCATTGTTCATCGAGGAGCGCGTTACGCTCGCGCATCGCCTCCACGCTGCCAAACGCATTCCAGGTGTCCGCGTACTCCGCGACGATGCGGAGCATCTTTGGCTTCGAGCCGCCGAGCACGAGCGGCGGGCGCGGTTGCTGCACCGGGCCGGGCCGGAACGCAGCGTCCTGAAGCTGATAATATCGCCCCGCGTAGGTCGTTACCTCGTTGCGCAGCAGGGCGTCTACGATCTCCACGCACTCACGGAAGCGCGCGACACGCTCGGCGGGCGGGGGGAAATCGAGGCCGTACATCTCGTGTTCGGGCACATACCAACCCGCGCCAATGCCGAGATCGAGCCGCCCATTGGAGATGTGATCTACGGTGACGGCTTCCTTGGCAAGCAGTGCGGGGTGCCGAAAGGTGTTGCTACTAACCAGCACGCCGACGCGGACACGCTCGGTGCGGGCCGCGAGGGCGGCAAGCAGCGTCCACCCCTCGTAATACGGCCCCGTCGGGCGGCTCGGCTGCACGTAATGGTCACAGTCCCACAAGCTATCGAAGCCGAGCGACTCGAAGTACTGCCACCGCTCCACAAGCGTCGCATACGGCAGGTTCTGGTCTGTGCATAACCCAAAGCGCACCATCGTCGCCTCCTTGTATGACGGAGATCGAACCGCGAAGGCGCGAAGGCGCGAAGGAAATACGGAAAAAGAGACAAATAATCATCCTCTTCTCTTTTCCCTTCGCGTCTTCGCGTTTTCGCGGTTCGATCAAACTCCCTTCACGTACTTGTCGTACCACGCAAGTACACGGGTGAGAACATCGCGCTGATGAGCGCGCTCCTCGATGGGGTGCGCCTCACGCGGGTAGGCCACGAAGGTGACGGGCACGCCGCGCCGACTGAGCGCCTTCGCCCACTCCTGCCCCTGCTCGAAGTGAACGCGCTCATCCACTTCGCCATGCAGCACGAGCGTCGGTGTCGTCACCTGCCGCACGTACTTCAGCGCGGAACGATCCCACATCAGGTCGTGCTGCTCCCCGACGGGGCCACCGAAGTACGTATCGTGCCATTCGGTGATGTCCGTGGAGCCATTGAAGGAGACGAGGTTGCACAGGCCCGCGCCGACCACCGCCGCTTTGAAGCGCGTGGTCTGGCTCTCCGTCCATGCCGTCATAAAGCCCCCGTAGCTCCAGCCACCAATGCCTGTGCGCTCCGCATCCGCGATCCCTTCACGGATGCAGTAGTCCACGCCCGCGAGGATGTCACGCATGTCCCCGCCGCCCCAGTCCTGCACATTCAGTGTCTGAAAGGGGTCGCCGCGCCCGGAGGAGCCGCGCGGGTTCGGCATCAGGGCAGCGTACCCATGATCGGCGAGCAGCCACGCCCAGCCACCCCAACGCGGGGCGTAAACTTCCGAATACACACCCGCAGGGCCACCATGCACATGGACAAGGAACGGGTAGGGGCCGGGGCCGTGCTTTTCGGGGTCTGGCGTGACGAGAATACCGGCGATCTCCCGCCCATCCTCCGCCTGCCAATGCACGACGCGCGCGGTGCTTGGGCGACGCGCCGCAATTGCGTCCGTGTGGTGCGAGAGTTGCGTGAGCGGGCCATCGAGTGGCCCTGCCCAGACCTCGAAGGGGTGCGCAAGGTCGCCGCGCACGAGGGCAACGTGCCGCGCGTCCCGGTCGAGCGTGAAGGTTTCCTCACCGAGGTCGGGCGCCGCACCGGTCGTCGGGAAATGCGCGAGAGGTGCGCTCAGGTCGCCCGTTGCCACCGTGTAGCGGTGCAGGTTCATCGCGGTGCTGTCGAGGATCATCAGGAGCAGCGTCTGTCCGTCCGGCAGCCACGCCACATCTATCTTGCCGATTTCCCGCTCCGCGAGATGGGTGATGATCGCCCCCGTAGCGACATTTAGCAGCATCAACTGCGAAGCGCCTTGCGTGGCGCGGTTCGGGCGAGCGAGAGAGGCGAGCGTCGCGCCATCGGGCGACCATGTGGGCCGTGACGGCGTGCCGTACTGGCCCGCGATCTCGCGCGCCGTACCGTCCGCAATATTCAGCACATGCAACCGGGTCGCGCCGAACCAGTGTTCCCATCCCGGCGTCACGCTGCCGACAAACGCGATCTGCGTACCGTCTGGCGACCACTCGTAGCCGACGCTGGCCCATACATTGAGGTCGTGTGAGCTAATACGCACCGCCGCGCCCGTCGTGGCGTCCACGCGCCAGAGGTGCGTGTATTTGCGGTGCGGGCCGTAGACGTAACTATCATCCTTCGCCTCTTTGCGCGTCTTCAGTTCGTCGGAGTCCGGCTCCGTGTGCGCGACCGCGAGCGACTTGCCATCCGGCGCCCAGACCAGTGAGGCGAGCGCCCCGCCCCCGTCGCCAATCGTGCCGAGCCGCCGTGCCTCGCCCCCCGCGTGCGGCAGTAGGTAGATGCCGGATTCGCCTTCCTTTGTGCGGTCCGAGACAAACGCGATCTGCGTACCGTCCGGCGACCAGCGCGGCGTGCTATCGAGGCGTGGCCCGCTCGTGATCTCACGCGGCGGTTCGTCGCCGTTCACCGCCGCGAGCCACAAATGCCCATGCCGAACCGCGCCGTCCTTTGCCGTATCCACGAGGGCGTAGACAACCTGCTGCCCATCCGGGCTGATTCGCGCGTCCGCCGGGAGCGCGAGAGAAACGATCTCGTCAATCGAAAGCGGGGTACGCTCGGTCATGCATTGCTCCTTCCAGGGAAGTCCATCTGACTGTGCGGGGCAGTGTAGCGCAATCCGGGGATCGAGAGAAACGCGGAGAACGCGGAGAACGCAAAGGGAATGGTAAGAAACAAAAACTTCATGTGTTCCTCCGCGTCCTTCGCGTTCTTTGCACCCTCTGCATTTCCCATTACACGCGGTACGCGGCGAGCTTGTCCATGTCGGGCTGCACGCCGAGGCCGGGGCCGTTCGGCGCGGCGAGGGCACCGTTCGCGTCAATGCGCACCGGCTCTTCGAGGTAAAACTGAAAGGCCTCGGTGGTCATGCCGGGTGGCTCGTGCAGCATCTCGAAGTACGTGCCGTTCGGAATGGCGCAGGCGAGATGCAGGTGCGCGACCACGCCGAGGCCGCCGTTGCCGTGATGGGGCGCGACGCGCTTGCGGTGCAATTCCGCGAGGGCGGCGATCTTGCGCAGATCGGTCATCGTGCCGGACACGAGCGCTTCGGGCTGGATCAGGTCGTACACATCCGTCTCGACCATTTCGCGGAACTCGTGCAGGCCACGGTTATTCTCCCCACCGGCAATCGTGAGGTCTACGGCGGCACATAGGCGGCGCAGGCCGTCGTAGTCGTAGCGGTGCAATGGCTCTTCGAGCCAGAACACGTTGTAGTCTTCCAATGCCCGCGCCGTCTGCACCGCGCGCTCGTATGACCAGACCGGCCCTTCCTCCGGCTGCGGCGTGCCCGGTTGCTGCGCCTGGTTTGCGTCCACGAGCACGGCGAAATCGTCACCGACTGCGCGACGCACCGCCTCCGTTTGCGCGAGGTCTTCGCGCATCGTCGCAGCGTGCAGCCGCAGTTTCATCGCGCGCCACCCCTGGGCTTTCGCGGCGAGGGCGTCCTCGGCGCGCTGTTCGGACGGGCGCAGCTCGACACAACTGGCGTACGCGGGCACGCGGTCGCGGTAGCCCCCCCAGAGCTTCCAGAGCGGCACACCCGCCGCCTTGCCGATGATGTCCCACAGGGCGATCTCCACGCCCCACGCGCCGTTCGCGTTTTGAAAGGCGCGTGCGTGCTGCTCCACAGCGAACGGGTCTTTGCCCACGAGCATCGGCGTCAGGATGTCCCGCACCTTGTCCTCGTCGCCGGGGTAAATCTGCCCCCAGCCCTCAATACCCTCATCCGTGGTCACGCGGATCACCGTGACCATGCGGCTCGTCCAGATGCTCCCCGGTGCCCACGCGGGGTACACCGGCCCCGGAAAGTCTGGACTTTTGAGGCGAATCATCTCGATGCCCGTGATCTTCATCGTGCTGCCTCCCGTATTGCCGAATCGCCGTTGCCATATCATATGCGAAAGCGCCGCGCGTTTGCGGAGGTAAAGCGGCTCCTCACATCATGGTCTACGCGAGTTATCCGGGAAACGGGTAAGAACGACCGTTGTGCATACGCAGAATCTACCGTTTTTCACGGGGTTGCGTCCGGTGCTGAAAAGCTCCACTCGGGCTTGCCGCCCTCTCTCGTTGAGGTAATGTTCGAGCCGACGATCAGAAATGCCGCCTCTTCTTCGGCACGGACACGATGCTCGACGCCTTTGGGCACGACGATCAACTCGCCTTCCGCGAGGTCTATCTGCTCCGTTCTGAGTTCAATGGTCATGCGCCCACTATAGAGGATGAAGAGTTCGTCCTGGTCATCGTGTTTGTGCCAGTTGATCTCCCCAATACCCTTGGCGACTTTGAACAACTGGCCGTTGGCTTCCGCGATGATCTTTTGCGACCAATATGCACTGAGCGAAGCAATCTCGTCTCGAATCGCGACTTTTTGCATGGCAGCCTCCTGAATGTTTCAAGCACCGCACGGGTTGCTATTGCAGCAGATGCTTCTGCACCTTGCCCATCGCATTGCGCGGCAGGGCATCGGTGAAGCGGACGTGTTTCGGCTTTTTGTAGCTGGCGAGCTGGTCGCGGCAGAAGGCGATAACGGCGGCGGCGGTGAGGGTGGGGTCGGCGCGCACGATCACGGCGGCGACGGATTCACCGAACTCCGCGTCCGGCACGCCGACTACGGCGACTTCCGCGACGCCGGGGCACTGCGCCAGCACTTCCTCGACCTCGCGCGGGTAAATGTTGTAGCCCCCGCTGATGATCAACTCCTTCGCCCGCCCGCTGATCGTGTAGTACCCTTCGGCATCGCGGAAGCCGAGATCACCCGTGGCGAACCAGCCGTCCGCGCCAAAGCTCTCGGCGGTGGCGTCCGGGCGGCCCCAGTAACCGGCACAGACATGCGGCCCGCGCACCTCGATCTCGCCCGTCTCGCCGTCCGACAACGGTTGCCGCGTGCGCACGTCCACCACGCGCGCCTCCTGCCCCGGAAAGGGCATCCCCACCGTGCCGGGGCGGCGTTCGCCCTCGTATGGGTTGGTGGTATTCATGCCCGTTTCGGTCATGCCATACCGCTCCAGAATCGTCTGCCCGAACACGCGCCGCCACTCTGCGAATGTCTGTGGGCTGAGCGGTGCGCTTCCCGACACGTACAGCCGTAGCCGCCGCACAGGCACCGCTTGCTCCCCGGCCTCCTGCAACAGACGCAGGTACATCGTGGGCACACCGAAAAACAGGGTTACAGGTTCGCTCTCCAACACATGAAAAACTGCCGGAGCCTCGAAGCGGCGATGCAGCGTCAGCGTCGCCCCCGCCGTCAGGGTGCCGTGCGCCCCGACCATCAGCCCATGCGTGTGAAAGAGGGGCAGGGTCAGCAACAGGTGGTCGGCATCCGTCCAGCGCCACGCCTGGCGGATCGCGGCGCTGTTCGCGGCGAGGTTGCGGTGCAGGATCATCGCGCCCTTCGCGCGGCCCGTAGTGCCGCTCGTATAGCCGAGCACGGCGAGGTCGTCCCCGTCGGGCAGGCATGGCACGAACGCCCCGTCGCCACTGGCGAGAAAGGCAACCGCTTCCTCCACCGTGACCACGCCCGTGAGCGTCGGCGCATCGGCGCGCACACGGTCGAGTTCGGGGCGATGCGCGGCATCCGTCACGCACAACCGCGTCCCGGAATCGCTGAGGATGTGGCGCAATTCCACCTGTCGGTACTGCGTGTTCACGAGCACGACGACCCCGCCCGCGAGCGAGACGCCGAAGTACGCCGCGAGAAAGTCCGGGCAGTTTTCCAGAAAGAGCGCGACACGCTCCCCCGGCGCGATCCCCCATGCCGCGAATGCCGCCGCCCAGCGCGTCGCCGCCGCGCGCAGATCGTCGTACGTGAGCGTGCGCCCCGCGAAGTGGATGCACGGCTTCGCGGGGGTCGCGTCCGCGTGCGCGAGAAACCCCGCGACGATTGAGGCGGGCGCCGTCATGCTTTCCTCCCTTGCTCCCTTGCTGAAGGGTGCGACGCGAAACATGTTACGCGGGATGCTATCACGTTCGCGCCCGCCCATGTACGATTACGCTTACTTCGGAGAGGGGGGAATTTGAACCGCGAAGGCGCGAAGGGAGACGAGAAACGAATGATTATTTATCGTTCCCTGTATTGCCTTCGCGCCTTCGCGCCTTCGCGGTTCAATCATTTTCGCGCTCATTGGGAGTCATTCGACGACAGGAGGGTTCGTATGGCGGAAACAGACGAGGCGACAACGCGGCGCGAGACGCTCGTGCGGCATCTTGAAGATACGGGGGCGCTTCAGGACGCGGCGGTCCGTGAGGCAATGCTCGCCGTACCCCGGCACCTGTTCCTGCCCGCCGAACCGCTTGCGCGCGCCTATGAGGATGATGCCATTGCCACGAAGCGCACGGCAGCAGGCGTGGCGATCTCAAGTGCATCGCAGCCGGCAATGGTGGCCATGATGCTCGAACAACTCGCGCTCGCGCCGGGGATGCGCGTGCTGGAGATCGGCGCGGGCACGGGCTATAACGCCTCCCTGCTCCGCACGCTTGTAGGCGAAACGGGCCACGTCACTACGATAGATATTGACGAGGACATCACTACTGCGGCCCGCGCACACCTCGCGGCGGTAGGCATCACTGATGTGACGGTCATTACGGACGACGGCGCGGTGGGCTTTGCCGCGAATGCCCCATACGACCGCGTGATACTTACGGTGGGCGCGGGGGGCATCGCGCCCGCATGGGTCGCCCAACTTGCTGCGGATGGTTTGCTCGTGCTACCGCTCCGGGTCGGCGCGGCGCAGTTCTCCATCGCATTCGCCCGCGTTGGTGAGGCTCTGCGGAGCCGTTCGATCATCAGTTGCGGCTTCATGCCTCTGCGGGGCACGATGGATGAGAGCGGCGCCACGCGCGTGCTCGCATCGGGCCTACGTATGCTCACCCCGTCCGATGTACCGATTGATCGCACGCAGCTCGAAAACCTCTTCACCACGCCGCCGACCGAGCGGGTGATCGAGGGGGCCGGCTGGGGTAGCTTTTCCGCGTTGTCACTCGACGGCCATGCACCGGTGATGCTGCAATCAGACGACGCACGCTACGGCTTCACCGGCGGAGCATTCGCGTATATTGATGCAACGGGGACAAGCGCGTGCGTCGTGCGGGCGCAAGCGGGAGGGCCATACAACCCGGCTCTCGTCTATGGATCGCCCGATGCAGCGGACGAGTTGAATCGCGCCCTCGCCGAGTGGCAAGCCGAAGGTGCCCCGACTCCGCAATCCTATGCAATTACCGCAATACCGGAGGGCGATGATACACCTGTGCGAGAGGGCGCGACGACGGTGCAGTTGCCCCACTGGCGGCTCGTCATTACACGGTAGCGCGCCCGATGCTTCGGGAAACACACAAGGTGGCCCGGTGTGCTATCACACCGGGCCACCCACACAACCATTTTCCTCAGCGTCTGCTAGCGAGGGTAGTTGCAGTTCTGGCCGTAGCCAATGTTGCAGTAGCCGGTGACGTTGGCGATGTTCGGCTGGCCGAACGAACCGGACGTGAACGTCCCATAGTACGGGAAGCCAAAGCCATTGCCGAAAAAGCCGTTGTTGCCGTGGAACGACGAGCCGTAGCCAAAGCCAAACCCGTTGAAGTTGTTCGCGCCAAAGTACGGGTTGCCGAAGCCGTCGCCGAAGCCGGTATACACGTAGCCGTACGGCGTCGCGGTGTAGCCGAGGGATTGGTAATAGACCCGTGGGCTTTCCAGTTGTGGCGCGTTCGGGTTCACACCATTGCGCTGATACAGGCAGGTGTAATCCCCGAAATTACACCCGACCGCCGTGAAGTAATCCACCGCACCGGCCTGCGTCGGCGCTACGCTGAATGCCGCGCACATCAGCGCCGTGAGGCCCAGGGCCATCACGACACCGCGCCGTACCATCTGTCGTACCACGTTCGGTTCCTTTCTCTCAGCCGCGCGTCTCGATGGAGATCGGGGCGGCGAGCCGCTTGCCGACGTACCTGCACACGAGGCACGCCTTTCATGCTAACTATGCTACACAAACGCCCGCACGACAACGGGCAGGCACGTCGCAATCATGCGAATTGTTCGCGTACGTATCTCATCACGGTAAAAGGTGCGTTCTGCGGAGGTGTGAAGAAAAGAGCGAGGGGCGGCACAATTGCCACCCCCCGCCACAGCAAAACCTGCGTGTTCAGGTTCAGCGGAGCTTGCTGCGCAGGCAGGTGTAATTGCCGACATTGCAGCCAAGCCGCGTGAAGACGCGATCCGGCACGCCGCCGTACGGGTAGCCAAAGAAGGTGCCGTAGAACGAGTTGTTGAAGCCATACCCGTAGAATGCGGGCGTGTACGTGTTGTAGCTGTAGGAATACGGGTACGTGTACGTCGAGTAGAGCGGTGTCGGATAGCCGTAGACCGGAGTGTAGGCGGTATTGTAGCCATTGCGCGCATAGAGGCAGGAGTAGTCGGCGTACCCGCAGCCGACGTTGGAGAAGATGTCCCCTGCGGCGACCGTGGTCGTCGGCTGAGCGCCGAGAGTCGTGAACAACAGGGCCGCGAAACCGAGCGCCGCGATCAGCCCGCGACGCAGAAGTGTCTGACGCATCGTTTGTCCCACCTTTCGAAGCATTTGGTTCTCACTCGCCACTACTAACTGCTCTCCTGATTGCTCTCTCGCCACCGTTTCGATACGCTACCCTCCTGCATATCGTGCGACAATGCTCGCATCGTTCCGTTCATATTGTACGCAAAGCGGGCACGAACGCCAGACGTATAAATCATTTCGCATAGATTTCCGCGATTTCTCTCGCATCTGCGGTGCCTGACAGCCGGAACGATCACGGCGAGACAGACTGCGGGCCGGGGTCCAACCCGACTTCACGGGGGTGAACGCGCATTCTCTCTACGGTTACGATGGCCTGAATGCGCTCCACTGCCTGCCCGATCTGCTCGGACTCATTAAACACGAAATAATCAAAAAATTCAATCGTCGCAATTTCCCGGCTGGCGATGGAGATGCGCCGTGTGAGGGCTTCCGGGTCGTCGGTCTTGCGTGAGCGGAGGCGACGGGCAAGCTCCGGCATGTCCGGCGGCAGCAGGAAAACGAGCAGGGCTTCCGGGGCGAGGCGGCGAATTGTCATCGCTCCCTGTGGGTCCACTTTCACAACCACGTCCTGCCCGCGCTCGATGGCGCGGCGCACCTCGGACTTCGGCACGCCGTACAGGTTGCCGTACACGGTGGCGTGCTCAAAAAACTCGTCCGCTTCCAGGTCACGCGCGAACTGTTCCGGCGTGTAGAAGTGGTAATGCACGCCGTCAATTTCGCCGGGGCGGCGCGGGCGCGTCGTCGCGGTCACGGCATAATGGAAATCGGGCATCGCCACGCGCATCTGCTCGATGATCGTATCCTTGCCCACGCCGGAAGGGCCGGAGATCACGAGCAGCAGGGGGCGCGCTGCCGTCCGTAACGACTCGATCAACTCGTTCGCGCGGGAGTTCACGCTGTCATCCGCGCCGGAGTAGGCCATGCCCGTTCCACCTCTCTTGCGCCGCGTGTCGGCGGTTTCTCCGCGTCCCACAGGTCTTCTGCCTTTGGAAGACACCTACGGCGGGGCATCGGTCGCCACGCCGCTCCATCTCCGGTGTTACACTCCGCACTACGCAAAGAGACCATGAAAGGATGCCTCGTGTTCGATGCCCTGACTATGCGCGCCATCGCCGGCGAACTGGATGCCGCCCTCACCGGGGGCCGGGTGCAACGCCTCGGCCTGACCGACGAGCGCACGCTCGTGCTCGAAGTGTTTCGCCGGAGCACGCGGCACCAGTTGCTGATCTGCGATCACCCCCAACATGCCCGCATCCACCTCGTTCCCGACCGGCTCACCGCCGACGCCGCGCGTGTCACGCCGTTCGTGCTCCTGCTGCGAAAGTATGTACGTGGCGGACGCATCGTAGCGATCACCCAACCCGCCATGGAGCGGACACTGGCGGTGAGTATCGTCAAGGCGTACCCTATCGTCAAGGATGACACGGCGGAGATCACGCTTTCCCTTCCCCCTGAAGCCGATGGGGATGACGACAACGACGCGAACGACCCGTGGGGTGATTTCACCCCGCCGCCCGGCTGGGCCGTGGAGCGCACGACGCTCTACGTCGAGATCATGGGCCGCCACTCGAACGCCATTCTCGTCAACGCGCGCGGAGACATCGTGGACGCCCTGAAGCGCGTGCCGTCCACCCTCAGCCGCGTGCGCCCGATCCTGCCCCACCTGCCGTACCTCCCGCCCCCACCGCAGGAAAAGACCGATCCACGCGGGGTAACGGGCGCGAAGCTGCGTCACCTCTGTGCCATCGCGGGGGAGCGGACAAAGCTCACGGATACCCTTGTCGGTTGCCTGCGCGGCATCAGCCCGGAAATCGCGCGCGAACTCGCGTACCGGGCGGCAGGAAATGCCGACGTGCCCGCGACGCGCTGCGACCCCGATGCCGTCGCCGCCGCCCTCACGGACCTCCTGCGCCCCCTTGTCACAGGTGCGGGGTGGGAACCGATGCGCTACCTACGGGACAGCGTCAATGCCGCGTTCTCGTCCGTGCCGCTCTGCATGTTCGCGGACGATCCGCAGGTGACTGCGGTGCCGGAGCCGAGCATGTCCGTCGCCGTCGCCCACTTCTTCGCGGACACGGGCCGCGCCTCATCACACGGCGAGCGGCGCGAGCGGTTGCTGCGGAGCGTCGCGGAGGAAGCAAGCAAGATAGACACGCGCCTCGCCGCGTTGCGGGCGGAACTGAAGCGCGCCGAAGCGCTGGAAACGCTGCGGCGCAAGGGAGAGGCGATCTACGCCGCGTACGAGATTGCCCCGCGCCAGACGCAACTGACAACCGAAGACGGCCTGGTGATCGCGCTCGATCCCGCGCTCACGGCGTCCGAAAACGCGCAGCACTACTTCGAGCAGTACCGCAAGGCGCAGCGCGCCACCGAGGGCGTGCCGGAGCGCGTGGCGGCGACGGAAACGGAGCGCGCCTACCTCGCGCAACTCACCGCCCTAATCGAAACGGCGACTGCCTTCGATGACCTCGTTGCACTCGAAGGGGAGTGGCGGGACTACACACGCGGCACACCGCCCATGCGACAAACGCCATCGAAGCAGGCGCGAGCATACGGGCGGGTACAGGGGCGTGTCTCGCCCTCACCAAAGGGGCCGCGCCGCCCGACGGTAAAGCACGCCCGCGCCTACATGACCCCGCAGGGCGACCGCATCCTTGTGGGCCGCAGCGGGCCGCAGAATGAGCATTTAACATTCATCCAGTCACGCCCGGAAGACCTCTGGTTGCACGCGCGGGGCGTCGGCGGCGCGCATGTGATCGTGCAGTGGGGAAGTGGTACGGAGGCGTCGGACGCGGCAATCGAAACCGCCGCCCGCCTCGCTGCTTACTACAGCAATGCGCGAGCGGCAGGTGGTGTCGAGGTGGACTACGCCCCCCGGCGACAGGTGCGCAAAATCCCCGGCGCGGGCCCCGGCATGGTCACGTACCGGGGCGAGCGCAGTGTGCGCGTGCCGCCCGCCAGTGTGGAGGAGTTGACCATCACGGGCAAGCTGCGGGGAAGCCAGAAGGCAACGGACGACGATTGAGACAATTTCTCGTACGGCGAACTGTTTGTGAATCACCCGACAATGCGGGCGAGGGCACCACGTCCTCGCTCCGGCGGCGGCAGTATCGCGCCCCGTCAATGCCCCATCCTGGCAAATGACCCGCATCGAGACCGATTCATCCTTCGTGAAAACTTCCAGCACCTGATAAATCAGCATTCTCGCCGTTGTCACGAGAATTAACCCACGCCCTCCGTCTGTAAGTGGCCGTGTCTCCACGTTGTGTGTCTCGGACTACAGTGACAGTTAGCTCTCGTCAATTGGTTGTGCCAGTACTGCGGCAACCCGTTCCCATCCTGCCTATAGGGCACCCGCGTCGTAATACCCCTCTGCTGGTACCGGCGGTATACCCATGTGCCAAGGGCTAAAACATAGCCGGATCGCCCACTATCCTACCCCCGTGTACATCATCCACAACAGTCCATCTAGAAGCAGGCGACTGCGAGCGTGACCAATACCGAATAGTATATGCGCCGCCTGCTGCGCCATAGACCCCTGCCTCGCGGTTGCCTGATGCCTGTGTTGCCACTGCGACCAGGGCCATCGGCGCTACCGCACGGGAACTTCTCGGCGCACCGCGAGCAACCGCCACATTTCGGTAGTGGGCCAGTTTGACGTTTTTGGGCCCGCGAGCAAAGGCGTGGAAGTTCAAATCCAATCCAGGAGGAAAAATCCGGTGTATTGAAGGCGTGAACTAGTTGCAAACTCATTCGGCAAAGGAGGTGCGACTCCCGATGATCAGAGGGACGAGATGTGCGGACGATGAGACAGGCGTGCGTTGACCATTTGCAATAGCGAATCAGCGAGGAGAAATGCCATGAATATTCAGTTTCCTGCAAGGATCCGGCGGAGCGCTCAGCGTGTGGGAGCCTCGTGGCTGCTCACAGCGGCGCTCGTTTTGAGCCTTTTCCCACTCGTTGGGGTGCAGGCAGCCGATTCGACCCTCAGCGGCAACGCGTTGGCGGCGGCCCTCCAGCATGGCGGCTACGTGATCCTCTTCCGGCACGCGATGACGGATCAGTCCCAGCAGGACACGGACCTGCAGAACATCACTAACTGCCCGACGCAGCGCAACCTGACGGGTACAGGGCGTGCCCAGGCGCGGACAATCGGGGAAGCCTTCACAACCCTCGCCATCCCCGTCGGGCAGGTCGTAAGCAGCGATCTCTGCCGCGCCCTCGATACGGCGCGGCTGGCAACCGGCAAGGCTCCCGAGCCGACCGAGCGCCTGCGGGACAACACCCCCGGTAAGGTCGCGGAGGCGACGATGGCTGAGCGCAACGCCGCCCTGCGGCAACTACTGACGACCCCGCAACTGGTGGGGACGGACCGGGTGATTGTCTCGCACATGCCGAACATCCTCGCCACCACGGGTGTCCAGCTCAACGAAGGAGACGCCCTGGTGCTCGCGCCCGATGGCAGCGGCGATGTGCGCGTGGTAGCACGCATCGCTGCAACCGACTGGAACGCCCTTGCCCATATCGCGACGCGGCTTGGCTCCTAGCACGGACGAGCGAACGAAACGAAACGGATAGCCTGACAGGAGACCCTCATGGATACCGCATTGACAAGCGCCACGGCGAAGGCGCCGGCTCGTGAGCATTCCGGGCTGTTGCAGGTAGCGGCTCTCGCGGCGGGTGCAAGCCTGTTTATTGTGGGGGCAGGGATGGTTGCCCTCGCGTTCGCGGCGTATCTCTCGCCTGGTCGGTTCGTCGCCGAGGCGGTTGTCGGCGCGATCGTGGCCGCGAGCGGCGGGGCGTTGCTCTTCTCCGCGCTGAGAGGGCATCCGCAGAGCAAGATGGCCGCGCTTCTCGGTGACCTGACGCTCCTCGGCTCGCTCTTCTATCTGGGGTCGGCGCTCCCGCCCTTCAACCACCATATGGTGAACCGCCCGGTGGCGACGCTCCAGTTCATCGCCGTCATCCTGGCCATCACGATCGGCACCGCCGCAATCGCACTTACCCCCGCCCCCGCGCACAACTTCGCCGGGTGGAAGCACATCGGCCAGATCGTGCTGGCGGCGGACGGCGTCGTGCTCGTGGCGGGTACGATCCTGCTCGGCATCGGGCTGGGGCAGTTGGACAAGGCGTCCCTGACGCCCCCGATGTGGAACTGGGTCAGCTTCCTCGGTCTGACTGTACCGGGAATGATCGTGCTGGTGATGATCCGTGGCGCGGTGAAGAAACTCGGCCCCACCGAACAAACCCTCGGCTGGCAGGCGAAAGGGATCTGGGTGCTGCTGGGGTGGGAGATGCTGCTCGTCGCCGGTCTTGGCGTGATGATCTATGGTGCCCTCTACAACCTCGTGCTGGGGGCGAATGGCTTCGCGGGCGGGTTCAAGGGGAACGCGAACGGCCTCCTGTTGTGGGTGATCGCTGCGGCGTTCCTCGTCTTCGTGCGCGGGCCGTTCGAGCGTGCCCTGATCCGGCTCCCGGAGCGCCGCTGGTATCCGGTCGTCCGGGAAATGCTTTATCTGGCGGGCGCATTCGCGTTCATCGTCGGCGAGCGTTCGGTGATCTCGGGCAAGGCTCCCAACCTCGTGACGGGCGCGGCCTTACCAATCGCGCTATTGATCATCCTCGCGGCGGCGGCGCTCCTCGTGCCGATCCGCCTCGCCACCAAGCCCGCCGAACTGGGCCGGCCGGGGCCGGGCGTCGTCGCGGCTGCGGTTGCGGAGGCATAACGAATGAAGCGACCCATCTGTCTCGGTGGACGGGTACCCGCCGGACAGACTCAACCTACCATCCCGAAGCCTGCTTGGCCGGGATGACCACACGCTGTATACGAGGCGCATGTAGGCGCGGAATAACCGATACCAATAGCGAATAAGGAGGTGTAATCGCCCCACGTCTCGCGCCTCTCGGCGCGGGGTAGCAAACCTCACCCCTGCCCCTCGCCATCGCAGTAGCAAGGGATGACTCGTCTGGTACGTGCTGCGGGAGTGATCCCGCGCGGCAAGTTCGCAATCAGGTAGTAAGGAGCATATTGGCATGGCAGCATTACCACAGAAGGTTCTCGGCGTCACGTCGTTCGACCGCCCCGCCTTGGAGCAAGTAGCGACGGCGACCCGCGAGAGTGTCCAGGAAATCATCAACATCGCCGCGACCGCCGAGGCCTTCGCGGTGACTATCCTCGGCGGGGCGCTGGCGAACGCCGCCAACGGCACGCTGGCGCTCAACGCCGAGCAGATTCAAGCGATCAAAGCGTCGCGCGCCGAGGAACAGGCACATTATGCGTACCTGATCGGTGCGGGCGCGAAGCCCCTGACGACGACGTTCACCGTACCCGACCCGAAGATCGTCACCGAAGTGGCGACTTTCCTGAATACGTTGATCACGCTCGAAGAAATCTTCATCGCCGCCTACATCGCGGCGGCGCAGGAGTTCGCCATTCTCGGCAGACCGGAGCTGGCCCAGGTCGTTATGGCCATCGCTGCGGTCGAAGCCGAACACCGGGTGTTGGCCCGCGCCTTCGCGGTCGAGGGTGGGGTAATCATGGGCCTGCCGAACAACATCGCCTTCCAGCAGGCGTTCTATGCCAGCGTCGGCGAGGCGTCGGCGGCGCTCCAGCAATTGGGCTTCATCGGTGGCAGCGGCCCGCAGATCACCTATCCCGGGCCGGGCGCCATTGACAACACCAACGTCAAACAACTCACGCCGTAACATCCTCAACCACGACGAAACGTAGCAAGGAGACTTCACCGTGAACACACTCAACATGGCCACACACACGCGGTTGCCGCGACGCACCCTCTTCAAGGGCGTCGGCGCGCTGGGCATGGGACTGGCGCTGAGCCAACTCGACTTCCTGCCATCCACCGGCGCGAGCGTCGCGGCGGCGGACACCGAACAAGTCCAGGACATCCTGGACATCCTGGCGACCAACGAGGCCTTCGGGGTGACCCTTGTCGGCACGGTCCTCGACAGCGCGAAGAACGGCGCCTACAACCCTGCCATCCCCGCCCCGGTGTTAAAAATCCTTACGGGAGTGCGCGCCCAGGAGCAGTTCCACCTCGACTTTTTCCTGGGAGCCGGCGCGAAGCTGCGGACGCAGACCTTCCACATACCCGACCCGGTGATCCTGGCGAAACCTACGGACCTCTTCATGGATCTCGTGGAGTTGGAGGACGCGGCGATCGCGGCCGTGATCGCCTCGCTGCGGACCTTCACACGCGAGGGACGCATTGATCTCCTCAAGGCAAACATCCAGTTCGCGACGGAGGAATCGGAGCACCGGTTGCTGGCGAACCGCGCGCTCGGCACTCGCCCGGCGAACGACCATGCCTTCGCGCCGGCACTCTTCACGACGGTCGCCGAGTTCTACGCCGCTCTCAGGCAGAAGGGGATCATTGACGGCACGAGCGGGAAAGAGATCACCTACCCAGGCGCGGGCGCTATTGATCCGACCGGCGTAATCTATCGGACGCCGGGTGGCCCGCTGGTCAGCGGCGCTACCCCCGGAGCGCCAGGCGCACCGACCGCGCTGCCTATGCTCCCGCGAACAGGCGGCGGTTTTGCCAGTGGTGGAAGTTTTTTCCCGCGCTGCCTCGGCGACGGGTAGGGCGATCAGGGGTCCGATAATCTGCAGGAAGCCTCGCTTCAACCCCTCTCCATCGCTCCGCGATGGAGAGGGGATGCCACTTCAGGATGCATGGGGAGATGGAATGACGTTGGTCGTCCCATCTCCCTTTTGTGCTCCGTGTTTACCCTTCATCGCCCTCGTCGGAAACAAGGCGCGTGGCGCCGCTCGCAGTGCCGGAGACGGTGAGGCCGAGCGTCAGCGGCACGCCGCCGAGCGTCGCCTCGCTCGTGAATGCCTCCGGGGGCGCGCTGCCGCCGGTAAAGTACGTGGCGAGCGTTTCGCCGCGCACGTACTCCCCGTATTCGCCGAGCATCCCCGCCATCTCGGGAAGCGGCCAATCTACCCAGAGGGCAATCGTGTCTTCGATGCGCAGGCCCGCCGCCTTACGCGCATCCTGCACGGCGCGGACGAGATCGCGCGCTAACCCTTCGCGCACCAGTGCCGGCGTGAGCGCGGTGTCGAGCGCCACGGTGTAGCCCCCCTCCTCGGCGACGGCGTAGCCCGCGTGTTCGGTGGCATCCACGAGCAGTTCGTCCGGCGCGAGCGAGATTTCCGGCGTCACGGCGACCGATTCGCCCGCAGCGACGCGCCGTGCGACATCGTTCGGGTCGAGCGCCGCCAACCCCGCCCGAATCGCGTTCAGTGCCTTGCCGTACTTTTTGCCGAGCACGGGCAGGTTGGGCCGCACGCGGTAGGAGACGATTTCTGTGCCTTCCTCCAGCAGCGCAACCGCTTTCACATTCAACTCTTCCGCCAGTTGCCCCGCAAAGCGCAGCAATGCCTCCTGCGCTTCGGCATCTCGCGCCCGCACGAGCACGCGCGCGAGCGGTTGGCGCACCTTGAGGTTCGCCTTCATCCGCGCCGCCCGCCCAAGCGACACCGCCCCGATCACGGCGCGCACGTCCCGGCTCAGTACGCGGTCACTATACGCCGGGTTCGCCACCGGCCAATCGCACAGATGCACGGACTCCGGTGCGTCCGCGTCCACCTTTGCGACGAGGTTGCGGTACATCGCCTCCGCCATAAAGGGCGTATAGGGCGCGAGCAGGTGCGCCAGGGTGACGAGGCATTCATACAGCGTGGCGTACGCCGCCGCTTTATCATCGTCCCCCTCCGCCTTCCAGAAGCGGCGGCGGGAGCGGCGGATGTACCAGTTCGAGAGGTTGTCCACGAACGCCTCGATGGCCCGCCCGCCCGTGGTCACGTCGTAAGCATCGAGCGACGCCGTGACCGTTTCGATCAGCGCGTGCAGTTCGGACAATACCCAGCGGTCGAGTTCGGGCCGCTCCGCTACTGCGGGGGCGGGCTGCGACGGTAACCAGCCATCTAGCCGCGCGTAGTTGGCGAAAAAGGCGTACGAGTTCCAGAGCGTCAGCGAGAACTTCGACACGACCTCGCGCACGATGTCCATCGAGAAACGGCGCGGGTTGCCGGGAGCCGTGGCCGTGAAGAAGTACCAGCGCGTGGCGTCCGCGCCGTGGGCGTCCATCAGTTCCCACGGGTCCACGGCGTTGCCGCGCGACTTGCTCATTTTCTGTCCGTCCGCGCCGAGGATGTGCCCCAGGCAGATGACGTTTTTGTACGCGGGCGAGTCTTCGAGCGCGGTGGCGATGGCGTGGAGCGAGTAAAACCAGCCGCGCGTTTGGTCTACGGCCTCGCAAATGTAGTCCGCCGGGAAGTCCTCGCGGGTGCGCTCCGTATTCTCGAACGGGTAGTGAAACTGGGCATAGGGCATCGCGCCGCTGTCGAACCAGGTATCAATCACCTCCGGCACGCGCTGCATCACACTACCGTCTTCGGGTGAGGTGATGCGCACGCGGTCAATGTACGGGCGGTGCAGGTCGTCCGGCACCGGGTCGAGCGCGAGGCGGCGCAGTTCGTCCAGGCTGCCGACGCAGTGCATCGCCCCCGTGGTTTCCGATACCCAGACCGGTAGCGGCGTGCCCCAGTAGCGGTTGCGGGAGAGCGCCCAGTCATTGGCGTTCGCCAGCCATGTACCGAAGCGGCCCTCCTTGTAGTGTTCGGGTATCCAGTTGATCTGGTCGTTCGTCACCAGCATTCGGTCGCGCAAACTCGCCATGCCAAGAAACCACGTCGAAAGCGCGTAGTAGAGGAGCGGCGTGTCGCAGCGCCAGCAATGCGGGTACTGATGGCGGTACTTCTGCACGCGGTAGAGGTCGCCCGTTTCCCGCAGGTGCGCGACGATTACGGGGTCGGCGGCGGGGTCGGGCGTGCCCTCTTTCGGCTTCACGCGCATCCCGGCAAAGGGGCCGATTGTCGGCAGAAAGCGGCCCGACGTATCTACCGTCTGCAAGACCGGCAAGTCATTTGCCCGCCCGACTTCGAGGTCATCTTCACCGAACGCGGGGGCGATATGCACGAGGCCGGTGCCATCTTCCGCCGTGACGTAATCGCCGCGCACGACGCGGTACGCGGGTTTGTCGGGCGGCAGAAAGATGAAGAGCGGGCGATACGTCTGGCCCAGCAGTTCATCCGCCGTTACGGTGCGCACCACTTCGTACTCGCCTTCGAGGGCGTGACCCAAAAGGGCTTCCGCGAGCAGGTACTGCGCCTCACCCTGCCGCACGAGCACATACGTGAGCGTTGGGTTGATCGCCACGGCAACGTTGCCGGGAAGTGTCCAGGGTGTCGTCGTCCAGACAAGGAGGTCGGTCGGACCGCCGAAGCGCGCGGTATCGTCCAGCCGCAACTTGACGTACACCGAGAGGTCGTCCACCTCTTTGTATCCCTGCGCTACCTCGTGCGTGCTCAGGGGCGTCGCGCAACGGGGGCAGTACGGCACCACTTTGTACCCCTGCGTGAGTAGCCCCTTGTCCCAGAATCGCCGCAGCAGGTTCCATTCGGACTCAATATACGTAGTGTCCATCGTCCAGTACGGGTGTTCGAGATCGCACCAGTACCCGATGCGCTCGGTCAGGCTGTCGAACTCGGCGACGTACTCGCGCACGGACTCGCGGCAGAGGTCAATGAACCGCTCCACGCCGAACGCCTCGATATCCTGCTTGCCGCGCGAACCGATGCGCTTCTCCACCTCGACTTCCACGGGCAGGCCGTGGCAGTCCCAGCCGGCGATGCGGGGCGCTTCGTGGCCGCGCATCGTTTTATAGCGCGGGAACAAGTCCTTGAAAACGCGCGCGAGGATGTGATGCGTGCCGGGGTGGCCGTTCGCCGTCGGTGGCCCCTCATAAAACGAGAAATGTGGCCCGCCCTGTCGCCGCCGCACGGACTCGCGGAAGGTGTCATGCTCCCGCCAGAACGCCAGCACCGCCGTTTCCAGCGTCGGAAACGAGACGCGAGTATCTACGGGGTCGAACGTGAATGTTGGTTCTGTGGTGGTCATTGTATTACCCCTTTATTGGGCGAAGGTGAAAGCGGAGAAGACGCCGCCGTCCGCCTGCGTCTTGCACGTAATCGTGGCTGACGACCGCGTAGTAGCCACGGTCGCTCCACACATTTGTCCGTACCTTTTCAAACACACGAATAGCATATCCGTGTTCTTCGGCGTTAATCAAACCACGATTACCGCGCGTCGGTTGTTGGTCGCCCGCTTGCCCTTCACCTATGTAATAGAAGCCTTGTGCAATTTCCTCATCGGGATACGGCGCATCGTGAGCGGTGTTTGTAAGTATCGAGCGTTGCGCGTCCGCCCCTCCCTCGATAGGTGCATGTATTCCCGCTTGTGTCTTGTGGTAACGCAGTACGTCGTTCCAGGACAGAAGCCCTTCCCTGTTATCCATAGCTCTATATCTCCCCTGGTTACTGCTCGCGGATGCGCGCCATGCCGTAACAATCCACATAGCGGCCCGCGCGAAAAACGAGGTCGCGCTTCACGCCCTCACGCACAAAGCCGAACTTTTCGTAGAGGCGGATCGCCCCCGCGTTGTCTACATTCACGTCCAGTTCCACGCGATGCACATTCAGCCAGTTGTCCGCGAGATCGAGGATCGCCACCATCAGCGCGGTGCCGATCCCCCGGCCCGTGTATGCATCACGTACGGTGATACCGAGACCGGCGGTATGTGCGAAACGTGGATTTGCCCTCCGTCCCAGACTCACCATCCCCACGATCTGGTCATCCACCTGCGCGCCGAGCGAAACCGCATTGCGGTCCCCTACCTGCTCCCCAAGACGCTTGCGCCAGTCCCCTACGGTCGTGACGCCCGATTGCGCCGTGCCCCACCGGACGCCGGGATCATTCAAGAGCCGTTGCACGTCGCTCGCGTCTTCGACCTCGATAGGCCGAATCACCATTGTGCTCATACGTCTTCCCCCGCACACAAAAACGCCCGCCCCGAAAGGGACGAGACGCGCACTCGCGCTCCGTGATACCACCCCCGTTGGCGTACTGACGCACGCCCACTCCGCCCGCGCCTCTACGCGGCGCCGCAGTATCGGGCGGCTCCCGTCCATGCCTACAATGCGCCCGTTCGCTTGACGAAAACGGCGGCGGTTCGGGTGGCGGCTCAGGGCGGATGGATTGTGCAGGTATATTGCCTGCCTCACACCGGTCGCAGGTTCGCTGGAATCGCCGTCGCACAACGGGTGCCCGTCATTGCCTTCTCACGAATGATAGCGGCTTTTCACGCCCCGTCAATGTGAGGAGAAGCGTAAACGCACTACACGAACGTGAAAGGCGTTTACCAAACCCCTTGACAAGGAATGGTGAACGCCGTAAACTGCGAACAGTGTTCACGATAGTGCGATGTGATTACTAATTGGCAGCACGAGATGGGGGAGACCACATGGCAGTTCCGGCACCGGCAGCGGTCGGCACGCGACGTGAACGGTTGCGCGGGCAAACCACGGCGGAAATCAAGCACGTCGCACGCGAGCAAATGGCGCGTGAGGGCACAGCGAGCGTGTCCCTGCGGCAGATTGCCGCTGCAATGGGCATGACGGCCCCGGCGCTCTACCGTTACTACGCCAGCCGCGATGACCTGCTCACGGCGCTGATCGCGGACTCATACACCGCACTTGCGGACGCAATCGAGGCGGCGGCAAATGCGCCCGCCGCCGGAGACTACGCGGCGCGGATGCTCGCGGGGATGCTTGCCTTCCGCGAGTGGGCGATAATGTACCCTACGGAGTTCGCCCTAATTTATGGCAGCCCCATCCCCGGCTACAACGCCCCGGAGGAGGAGACCGGCCCCGCTGCCGCCCGCCCCGGCGCCCTGTATATCAGCCTCATGCACGACGCATGGCGTACGGGAATGCTTACCCTGCCCCCAACGCCCACCGATCACTCGCCTGCCCTGGTCGCACAACTCGGTGTCTGGCAGGCGGAGCACGACTACGACGCGCCGCCCGCGATCCTGTACCTCACGCTCGTCAGCTGGACAGCGATGTACGGCATGATTGCCGCCGAGGTCTTCGGACATTCCGGCGAGATTGTGCGCGATCCCGGCGCGTTCTACCGGGCCGAAATGATCACCCTCCTTGCCCGCATGGGGCTGCATGTTCCCCCTGATGATGCGATGCCATCGGAAGGAGGGGTACCCACAACGGATGTGTAAACCCTGAAACGCTTCCCCTTGTCCACTGGCACAGCCCAACACCCCGCCCGGAAGCCATTCCGGCGCGGCTGGAAGCCCCTTTGTCTGAGAATGTCCGAAAACGGTCTTGAAACGGAGGTTCCCGTATGAGCACGCACACAATTGCCTACGATACTGATACGACACGTCTGGCAGCACCACGAGTGGACGGGGAAACCGGAATTCGCCGCACCACCGCAGCCACGATGCTCGCATCCACCGCGCTGTTCTTCGCGGCGTACGGGGTGCTGTCCTCACTCGGTTGGCCCGCGATCCTGCAAGCGCCCGCAAGCACGGTGCTGCCGCTGCTTCAACAGCATGCGGCACGGTTTGCCCTCGGCTACGGCGCATACTTCTTTTCATCGGCGCTGATCATCGCCGGGGCGATGATGCTTCGCCGCGCCCTCGCGGACGATTCCATCGCGATGAGGATCGGCACGACGTTCGGTGTGCTCGCCGGGGTGGCGAAGATGCTCGGCCTCGTGCGCTGGCTCGTTGCCTTTCCCGTCATCGCCCGGATATATACCGACCCGACGACCGACCCCGCGACGCGAGACACACTTGGCGTCGTCTATACCGCACTGAATCTTTACGGTGACAGCATCGGGCAACAACTCGGCGACATTCTCTTCGTCGCGCCCTGGGTAGGGCTGGTCTCCCTTGCCGCCCTCCGCACCCGCACCCTGCCCCGCTGGTTGACTGCCCTCGGTCTCGTCACCGGTGTGGCCCTGCTGATCGGCTTTTTCGCGGTCTTCAATTTGCCGGTCGCACCGCTCGTGTATGGCGGCTTTGTCGGCTACGCTGTCTGGTTCCTCGCGGTAGGTATTGTGCTTCTGCGCAATCCGCGCCGCGCCTCAGTACAATAGATTCGAGCGCTACAAACGTTGTTCAGGTAGCCGATATGTTATCGGCGAGGACAATAATGGGGAGTGAGCGGCAATACGCACGCTCCTCAGAAATCAGGAGACACACGATGAACACCACAAGCACCGCGATCCCGGCGACCATGGCGACCAGTGGCACGGATTTACATGTCGTCTTCGGCGCGAATGGGCAGGTCGGCACCTTGATTGTGCGCGAGCTTGCCGCCCAGGGAGGGCGCGTGCGCGCCGTGAACCGCTCCGGCAAGGCGGATGTCCCCGCCGGAGTCGAAGTCGTGCGGGCCGATGCCATGAACCGCGATCAGGCCATCGCGGCAGCGGCAGGCGCGCGCGTGATCTATCACACGATGGGTGCGCCGGTTTACTCCGCGAGAGTCTGGGCAGAGACCCTTCCCATGTACATGGACAACGTGATCGCAGCGGCGGAAAGCGCCGGGGCGCGGCTCGTGTACGTGGACAACCTGTATATGTACGGCAAGCCAGACGGCCCGATGATCGAAACATCACCCATCCGCCCGGTTGAGAACAAAGGCATCATACGCGCGGCGGTAGCTCGTACCCTGATCAAGGCACACGAGCGCGGGCGCGTGGAAGCGACCATCGGGCGCGCAAGTGACTTTTACGGCCCCGGCGCCACGAACTCGATTCAAGGGATGTTCGTGTTCGCAAACATCGTGGCGGGCAAAACCCCGCAGTGGCCCGCGAACCTCGACATGCCGCATACGAGCAGCTACGTGGCCGATTTCGCGCGCGGTATCGTGACGCTCGGCACACGGCCCGAAGCGGCGGGGGAAGTCTGGCACATCCCCGCCGCCGAACCGCTCACGGGCCGGGAGTTCATTGCCCTTGCAACGGAAGCAGCGGGCACGGCCTCGAAAGCCGCCACCCTTCCCACCACCCTGTTGCGGCTCGCCGGTTTGTTCAACGTGCGGGCGCGCGAGTCCGCAAAGATGGCGTATGAGTTCGCATACCCGTACGTGATGGACGGCGGCAGGTTCACGCGCGCCTTTGGCGGCCAGCCGACGCCGCACCGCGAGGCGATCCGCGAGACGCTCATGGGGTTTCAGCAGCGCGCGTCGCAACCCACCGCTTCACAAACGCGAAAAGCGACCGCGTAAGCGGCCTGCTGAATCAGGGGCAGCAGTTCCACTACACCTTCACCACTCCCGGCACCGATGATTACTCCTGCATCCCGCACCAGAGCCACATGCGGGGGCGCGCCATCGTCGGCAAGTTTCCCCTCTGGTTGCAACCCCGCTCCGGTTTTCCGAGGCGGGGTTTTCTGGTGTGATGGCAGTGTCAACGCACTGTCCCGGACGCCGGAAGCGGCGCACGACGAAGCGCGCCGAACACAGAGGGGCAAATGCGATTGTACCGATTGCACATGGCGAGCAACGGGCATATCCTGTACGCAACGACGTACGCGATGTCTCCCCACGCTTCACCCTAGACCGGAGCCTCCATGCCGCTGCTTGTGCATCCCCTCGCCGTCGCCAAGATCACCTGGCTGGACGTGTTCATCGTCTCGATGTTCATCAAGGCCATTTTCGTGGTTTTCGTGGTCTGGATGATCCGGTTGGTGCGTCACGAAGACCGGCTCACCCGCCCGACGCTGCCGACGCTGGAAACCGTCGCGCCCCGCAAGCGCGTCGCGGTGATTTACTGCCCGTTCTGCGAGTCCGAGCAGACCGCCTCGGTGCGCATGGAGCGAGTAGATGGCGAGGTAGTGTACGAACTCGTCTGCTGGCGATGCCACGCTGCCTTGCCCGAAACCACCCTCGTTGCCGTGGTCGAACCCCACGAATGGCTTTCCCGCTCCGAAAAGGGATAATGCAACCGAAGGCGGGCGATGCAAATCGTTCCCATGATTAAAATCATTGTAGTTTTCAACACCAGTTACCGAGAACTATTCGTGGTATACTCTTTGCGTAATACGGGCCGCATCCCACTGTGTTATCCCCTTTGTCGCGCCGTGCGCTGAACGGGCACCTCATGCGCGATAGGGGACAATACCCATGAATCCGACCCGTGAAGGTCGAGAGCTGCTTACCGTTGAAGAGGTTGCGGTCTATCTCAGCCTGAAACCCATCACGATCTACGCCTGGTGCCGCGACGGCCGTTTACCCGCAATCAAGCTCGGCAAGGAATGGCGGATTCGCCGCCCTTCGCTCGAGGTCTTTCTTGAGCAGAGCGAAAGCCGCCCCACCCTCGTCACCCAATTCCAACGATTCATTATGGTACCCGACACCCTGCTGGGTATCGCGGAAAGCGAAGAGTACCTTTTCCAGCTCGATGCGGCGTTTTTTCAGGTGGGACAGATGCGCGACGCGTTACTCGTGAAGATTATCAGCGGCCCTTCCGAACCGGACGACCAATGGCGGGCGGCGCTCGAACACTATGGCCTACCCGTGCGGCAGCTTGAGGCCGAAGGGCAAATGCATGTGATCCATCTGCGCGACCACCAGCAAGATCGCGCGGAAACCTTGCGCGAAATCATCGAGACCGAGGGACAGCAGGGCCGGGTCGTGTTTGCGAATTTCAACCGGGTGGCGCCGGTCTCCCTTGATACCATGCTACAGCAACAGGAAACGATTACCGCAGTGACGAAAACCCACCCGCTGGTCGTGAAAACGTCGTTGTTGCAGGCGATCACGGACGAGTGGGCGTCGTCCGAACAGCGCGAAGCGCAAGACCGGTACGCGGGCATGATCTGGTTGAGCGAGCGGGGGGTGGGACTACGGCGCACTTCTCCCGTTACGCTGGGATAATCCATTCGGCGCACTATGCTTGCCAATACACGACTACGAATGATGGAAAATGCCAGGAGTTCGCGCAGATACTGAAGGCATTCGCCGGGGTCTTCCTAACCCCCGGCCCCTTCCCTCAAAGGGAAGGGGTGCCTCATTGCAATGCTTCGATCTTCCCCATACGCCGTAATCTACCCAGGGCACACTCCCCTTCCCTTCGCCCGAAGGGGCCGGGGGTTAGGAAGATTCCACGCCTCACCCGGCCCGACGGTATCGCAAACCGCAGTACTTAGCCGCGAAGGCGCGGGCGGGTGAAGAACGGGCCACGCTCGCCGATGGGCAGGGCAAAGTAGCTGAGGACCGCGCCCAACTCATACAACGCGTACATCGGAATGAGCACGATGAACATGTTGAAGGGGTCGGGCGTCGGCACGATGGCGGCGGCGGCGATGGCACAAATCAGAAAGGCAAACTTGCGCCATTTGCGCAGCTTTTGCATGTTGACGACCCGCGCCTTCGCCAGCACAAAGAGAAAGGCGGGCAACTGAAAGACGATGCCCATGCCGAGCGAGATACGGATAAAGAACGTCAGGTAGCTGCTCGCGGTGGGCTGCCACGCAATGCCGATGCCCTTCGTGAAGGTGATGAGAAACTCAAGAAAGCGCGGGATCACGAGGGTGTTCGCAAACAGCACCCCGGCAACGAACAGCAGGGACGCACTGGGAATGCCCCACAGGAGGTACTTCAGTTCGTGCGGCAATAAGCCCGGCGCAAGGAAGCGCACGAACTGGTAGAAGATAATTGGTGAGGCGATGATGATGCCAATGTAGAGCGCGATTTTAAAGTAGGTTGAAAAGCCATCGGTCGGATCAATGGAGACAAAAATCACCGACGCGCTGACGTGCCGCGCGATGTCCGTCATGTAGTTGAGTACACGCCCCGCGAACACGAAGCCAATAATCATCCCGGCGATCACGCCAAGCATCGCCTTGACGAGCCGTGAGCGGAACTCGATCAGATGCTCCTGCAAGGTCATCATATCCGGGTCCGGCTTCGCCTGCCGCACGCGCTCACCCCGCCGCCGGATGTACAACACCGGGTTCAGCTTGCGCCACTTGAACGCGCGCACCCCGCGCACCGCGCGCCCTGCCCGTGTTGCCAGCGATGTTCGTGCCATCGTTTTCCCTCGTCCCGCACTGGACGGGGCGTGCGACTTACCCGCGCGCCCCGCAGCGCACGCTAGTTCTGATGATCCTCGATATACGTGGTGGCATCCTGCACCGTGAGGATTTTCTCGGCATCCTCATCGGAGATTTCCAGCCCAAACTCTTCTTCAAGCGACATAATCAGCTCCACGAGATCGAGCGAGTCCGCATTCAGGTCATCCACGAACGACGCCGTTGGCGTGATCTCGTCCTCATCTACGCCTAGCTGCTCGGTGATAATACCCTTCAATCGATCATAGACCGTAGAAGTGGACACGCGTTGCTCCCTCCCGTGTATCGCTGCTCAATCTCCGGCGCATCCGCCGTTCGTATCGCGGAGTATACCATGCGGCGGCAAAGCGCAATGTGTCATGCGCGCCAGACTCACGCACGCAGCGCACCGCGTATTCATCACGGCATGAGCCAGTTCATTGCCCAGATAGTTCGGGCAGTTCGGATAGCACTGCGGCTCGCGTGATCTCACCGCTCATGATGCGTGTCGCAACGGTACCCAGCACTCCGTTCACGAATTTACCGGAGTTTTCGGAGCCGTACTGTTTTGCGAGGTCTACTGCCTCATTGATCACGGCGCCCGTGGGCGTTTCCGGTTCCACCAACAGTTCATACAGGGCGAGGCGCATGATGTTGATGTCCACGCGGGGCAACTGATCGGTCGGCCACGTCGGCGCAAGGGTGGCGATCAACGCATCGAGCCGCGCGCGTTCCGCCAGCACGCCATCGATCAGCCGCTCCGCGAAAACGCGCGCGTCATCCGTCAGGGTCATCTCGTCGAATTGCCGTTCGCGTACTTCTGTGACCGCGTGCCCCACGAGGTCCACTTCAAAAAGCACCTGCAACACGGCCTCACGCGCGCGCCGCTGCTGTTGCGCGTACTGACGCTGCGCCCGTCGTCGCTCCGCCTTCGCCGAACGGTTCGTAGCGGCCGCCCCTTCCACATCCGGGGCATCTCCGTCTGTTTCGATGTCAGAATCCGTTTCGCGCGCAGCGACGGGATCGGCGGCCTCGGTGTCCGCTCGCGCTGCCGCTGCATCCTCATCCGATCCATCCTCGTCCGCGCCAACCCAGAGTGTGGTGAGATCACCTGCCGTGTGCTTCATCGTCATGTCCCGTCTTCTCCGGTCGTTGCGGTGGGCACATGGGGGTCAGGCGCATGTGTTGGCGCGTTCTCCACGTCCCAGACAACGACATTCACTGCTTTCGCTTCCATGCCAAGCAGACGCTCGATTGCCGCCGCCGCCTGCTGCCGCACCGCCGCGCCAATCGTTGCGACGTCCGTGCCCACGGCAACGACGATGCCGAGATCGGCGCGCACCGCGTTGCCTTCCACGGCGATTGTCACCATATGCCCGCCGGCACGCCCGGCACGCCCCAAAAACGGCCCGCGTGGCACGAGGCGCACAACCCCCGGTACGGTGAGCGCGGTCATCTCTACGACCGACGCCAGCACGCTCTGCGCCACGATCACGCGCCCCAACTGTTCTCGCGCCCGCGCGGGCTGCCCTTCACCGACCATGTACCGCTCCAAACGTCGCCACATCACAACGCCCACAAAGACTCCATGTCTTTGCCGTTCGCCGTACATCACTACCGCCCTCAGTCTCCCGGCGTTTCGGCGGGGCCGAGAAGGTTTTCCACAAAGCGTGTATGCACCTGGCCCCGACGGAAACGGGCATCGCGTAGCAGTCGCAAGTGAAAGGGTATCGTGGTCGCGATGCCTTCGATCACCGTTTCTTCGAGCGCGCGTGCCATGCGGTCAAGAGCCTCGTCGCGCGTTTCACTCCAGACAATGATCTTGCCGAGCAGGGAATCGTAAAACGGCGGCACGCGGTAGCCCGAATACAGATGGCTGTCTACCCGCACGCCGGGGCCACCGGGCGGGATATATTGCGTGACTGTACCGAGCGACGGGGCGAACCCCGCGTCCGGGTCTTCGGCGGTAATGCGGCACTCAATGGCGTGCCGGTTCATGGTACGAGGACGTTCGGGAAGCGTCAAGGGTTCCCGCGCCGCCACCCGCAACTGCCATGCGACGAGGTCCACGCCCGCCGTCACTTCCGTGACGGGGTGCTCGACCTGAATGCGCGTGTTCATCTCCATGAAGTACAGCCGCCCATCCTCCGCCATCAGGAATTCGAGCGTGCCCGCGCCCCGGTAACGCAGGGCGTGCGTGCCGCGCAGGGCGAGGTCGTGCAATTGTTGTCGCTGCCGGGACGAAAGGTTGGGCGCGGGGGATTCCTCCACAAGTTTCTGGTGCCGCCGCTGCATCGAGCAATCGCGCTCGCCCAGCACCGCCACCTTACCTTCGCCATCCCCCATCACCTGCACTTCCACATGGCGCGGGTTTTCGAGGTACTTTTCCACGTACATCGTGCCGTTCCCGAAGCTGGCTTCCGCCTCGGAGCGGGCGATGGGCAAGACACGCGCCAGTTCGCCGTCCGTGCGCACGATCCTCATGCCACGCCCGCCGCCGCCTGCCGCCGCCTTGAGCATCACGGGAAAGCCGATGCGCCGCGCCGCCCGCAGGAGGTCGGCGTCCGAGGTCAGCGGTTCCTCCACGCCGGAGAGAATGGGCAGACCGGCGCGGCGCATCGTGTCGCGCGCCATCGCTTTGTCGCCCATGCGCTCAATCGTTTCCGCGCGCGGCCCGATAAAGATCAGGCCGACCTGCTCACAAATTTCGGCCATGTAGGCGTTTTCGGAAAGAAAGCCGTAGCCGGGGTGAATGGCGTCGCAACCCGTGAGACGGGCCGCCTCGATGATCGCCGTACGGTTCAGGTATGATTGCGCAGCGGGTGCGGGACCGATACAGACCGCCTCATCCGCGAGAAGCACCGGCAACGATTCCCGGTCCGCCTCCGAATACGCGACTACCGCCGCGATACCCATGTCCCGGCACGCCCGGAGCACGCGTAGCGCGATCTCGCCCCGGTTTGCGATCAATACCTTTTGCAGCACGCCTACCCCCGAAAACATGGGAGGATTTACCACAGAGGGAAAGGGAATTCACCACCAAGACACGGAGGAAATGCACGGAGAACAAAAGTTTATTCCTTTGTGTTTCTTGGTGTTCTCTGTGTCTTGGTGGTGAATTCCCTTTCCCTCTCCGTGTCCTCTGTGCCTCTGTGGTGAATTCCCCGGCCCTCTTTGCGCCTTCGCGGTTGTGTAGCTTACTGCATCGTCATGCCGCCGTCCACGGTGAGCACGCTGCCCGTGATGTACGCGGCGGCGGGCGAGGCGAGAAAGGCGACCACGCCCGCCACATCCTCCGGTAGCCCGAGGCGACCGAGGGGGATTTGCGCAGCGATCTTCGCTTTCGCGTCGTCTGGCAGCTGATCGGTCATTTCCGTGACGATGTAGCCGGGGGCGACGGCGTTGACGGTGATGTTGCGGCTCGCCACTTCCCGCGCCACGCTTTTCGTGAAGCCGATGAGGCCGGCCTTCGCCGCCGCGTAGTTGCCCTGCCCCGCGTTGCCGGTCAGGCCGACGATGCTCGTGACATTGATGATGCGCCCCTGCCGCTTGCGCACCATCGGGCGTAGCGCGGCGCGCGTGGTGTGAAAGGCGCCCGTGAGGTTCGTGGCGAGCACCGCGTTCCAGTCGTCGTCGGACATCCGCATCAGCAGGCCATCGCGGGTAATGCCTGCGTTGTTCACGAGCACATCAAGCCGCCCGTGGCCCTGAATCGCCGCCTCGATCACGCGCTCGGCCTCGTCCCGCACCGCGATGTCGCCCTGTACGAGTGTCGCCGAACCGCCCGCCGCCTCAACCGCCGCCGCCGTCTCCCGCGCTGCGCCCTCGTCCCCCCGGTAATTCACGACCACGACTGCCCCCGCCCGCGCAAACTGCACCGCAATTGCCCGCCCGATCCCCCGGCTCGCCCCCGTCACGACCACGACCTGCTGATTCACTTCGCTCACGGTTTTTGCTCTCCACCCTGCAGACTATCGCCGTCCATACATCCAAGACCTACTAACGCTTGTCTCATCACCAGTGCGACATCGTCAAACGTCTCGTTGTCCAATGCCTTCACTAACGGTGGGCACGCCTCTCGCGCATCAAGAATTTGAAGCGACCACGCAGCGAATCGCCTTATCCACCTATCATCGCGCTCTAATGCGTGGATAAGCACAGGAATTGCGGGAAGATATCCAATCGCGCCCAAAACAGAGGGGAGAAGATTATTAGGTTTCTTCCATGCTTGCTCTTTCACAAACTGCCGAAGCAGAGTTTCACCTGTTACCGGATCTATGATATCGCTGAGCGTAGACCCTTTGCGAAAATGGCGCAGTCGCATTGCGATGTTACCAATCGCGTCTACGGCTTCATAGCGAACGCGGGGTGAACGATCATTGATGCACTTGACGAGGGCGAGAATTGCGGTTGGAGATCGCCCCCAGCCTAATATCTCACATACAATTGCCCGATTCTGCGTAGTGGTGGCTAGATCCAAGGCACGAATCAATTCATGCGTAGTTGCTTGCTGCGCGATCAAGCCTTTTCTTGGCCAGAAGTGTGTTGCAGGGTTCGTTACGATCTCATCCTGTTCTTCCGCGCTCAAGTGGCGAAACCTTCGACGCCAGGAAAGATCAAGAGGGGCATCGAGAATGCGAATAACATCTTCGGCGTGCAATTTCATTGGTGCGTATCGTCTCTGCCGCTCCTTTCGGTATGTTTTGAGTCGTTGTAACTTCGACATATGATAGCCCCTTAGTAGTCAGGAAGTAAGGAGCGCATCGCTCGTTTGTGTACGGGCATCTTTGTCCGTGCGTTTGATGAGGCCGGAGAGGACGTTGCCAGGGCCGATCTCGATGTAGTCACCCACGCCCGCCGCACGCAGCGTTTCGATGGTGCGCACCCACTGCACGGAAGCCGTAATGTGGCCGAGCAGTTCGGCGCGGAGGTCGGCGGCGGTGTGCAGGAGGAGGCCATCCACGTTCGACACGACGGGCACGGCGGGGTCGGTGAATGGTGCGGCATCGAGCAGAGGGGCGAGAATCTCCGCCACGGGACGCATGAGGGTGGTATGAAAGGCCGCCGAGACCGGCAGCATGATGGCGCGGCGTGCCCCCCGCTCCTTTGCCAGCATCGCGGCGCGCTCCACCGTCTCCGCTCGCCCCGCGACTGTGACCTGACCCGGCGCATTCACGTTCGCCAGTTCCGCCCCGGCCTCGTCCGCGACGGCCCGCACTGCGTCTACGTCCATGCCGAGTACCGCCGCCATCGCGCCCCGCCCATGCTCCTGCATCGCCTCACCGCGCCGCCGCACGAGCCGCACCGCGTCGGCAAAGGGCAATGCGCCCGTTGCCACCGCCGCCGCGTACTGCCCCAGGCTGTGCCCCGCCGCGTATGCCGCGTCCGGCAGTAGCTCACGCCGCCGGAGCGCCTCGAAATGCACGACGCTGACAACAAGAATCGCGGGCTGCTGCATGTCCGTCTGCGCGAGGGCATCCTCCGGCCCCTCCCAGATCGTGCGCGAAAGGGCGAAACCGAGCGCGTCGTCCGCCTCCATGAAGCGCGCTCGTGCCCCGGCGTCGCCGTCCGCGAGCGCCTTGCCCATCCCTACCACCTGCGATCCCTGTCCCGGAAACACCCACGCGGTCGTCATCTGTCCTCCCATCGCAACAGGCTGTCGCGTTTACGTCACGGTCAGCGTCAAAACTTGTAGCAGGCCGTCGGTATCGGCGCGGGTACCGTTGCGGGTGAAGGCGGGGAGAGGATGCGCGGCGTCCGCGACCGGCGCGAGGCCGATGAGCATACGGTAATCGCCGGGAGGTAGGTCTGATGGGATATGGAGATCGTGCGGATCGTACGGGTCGTCGCGCACACGCCAGGTCGAGGTCGGCCAATGGCCGTCGAGCGGTGGGACATCGTATTGCCCCACGGTGCGCCCACCGGCGTCTACGAGGCGCACGAGGACGAGGTAATCGGTCGGGGGCGACGGCTCTGGCGCGAGCCATTGCAGCAGGAGCGGCGCGAACATCCCGCGTGCCACGCGGTTCGCGCCGTTCGGCGTCTGCCACGATGCGCCGTTCAAGGTGATGCCCGAATTGCCGAAATGCACGTCGGTCACCTGCTGCGGCACGAAGCCGTCTTCGCGGTACGGCTTGCCATACACGGCGCAGTCGAGCAGCACGCCGTTCAGGTGCTGCGACTCGAAAATCGTCGCGTCCACCGTCAGGCGGGTGAGGATGCGGTTGTTGGGGTCATCCACGAGGGAGCGCGTATCTGAGCGCAGGAGCCAGACGCGCTGCCAGCCGCGCGTATCGGTTTGCAGAAAGCTCGTCACGGCGCGGTCGGAGACGTTCAGGGCGGGCGCGAGCGAGGGCGCGTCGGCGATGGGCAGGGCGCGCAGGGCAGGGAAGCGCAGGGCATAGTAGTCGTACGTCGTATGCAGGTAGCCGGGCGCGATCAGCACGCCATCACCGGGGCGCGCGTGTTCCGCGATGTGGCGGTATGCCTCGCGCCAGTCTTCTTTTTGCGACTGTGTGGAGAGATTCACGGTCGAGAGCGGCACCCACGCCAGTGCGACGATTGCCGCCGCGCTCGCCGCCGCGACGAGCCAACCGACGCGCCACCGCAGCAGCCCGTCGAGGCCGAGTGCGACGAGCAGCAGGTATCCCGGCAGGGCCACGATCAGGTAGCGATCCGCGAAGATCGCGCGCCGCAACGCGAGCAGCGCGAACAGCAGCACGGGGATCGCCGCGATGCACCCGACGATCAGGAGCGCCTGCCCCGCCATCCAGTGCCCACGAAAGCGCGCCGTCGCCCCGACGACTGGCGTGGCCCGTCGCCCGCGCACGCGCTCTCGCCACGTCAGGGACGGTAGCACGGGACGGTCTGGGGTGCGGGCCATTTGCCAGGTGAGGGCGACACCCAGCACGGCGAGGGCGAGGTACAGCCAGCGTGCCTCCGCCTGTGTGATGGGATCGGCGCGGTGGGTCGCACCGAACTCGGTGAGCATCGCGCCCGTGATCGCCCAGGGCGTCGCGTCCGGTTGCCACGTTGGGCCGAGGCGGACGAGGAACGCCCCACCCCAGATGAGGAACGGCAACGCAACCAGCAGGGAGAGCGCGACGAGCCACCGCCCCTGCTGTTTATTGGGCCGCGTGCCGATGCCCCGCCGCCAGAACACCGCGACAACAGCGACATGCGCCACGAGCACCAGCGCCACCGCCGCATGGACGAACACGCCCATCGCGGCGGCAAGCACGTATGCCGCCCACCATCGCCCGCCTTGACGGAGCGCGACGAGCAGAAGCCATGTCGTCCCAATCGCGGCGAGCGTGGCGAGGCTGTACATTTTCGCGTCCTGCGCGTACCAGTGCGCGTAGGGCGAGAGTGCGAGCAGGCAGGCGGCGATCAGACCGAGGCGCGGCCCACGGAGTTCGCGGCCCAACCCGTAGAGCGCGGGAATCGCCAGGGTGCCAAAGACCGCGCTCGGCAGGCGAACGGCGGCCTCGGAAATACCGGCGACACGCATCCAGAGCGCGAGACCGAGGGTATAGAGCGGGCCATTCTCGCCGGGGCGGGCGAAATTCGCCAGCAGGTGCGACCAGGGTTCGCGGGCGCGCATCACGAGGTCCGCTTCATCGAACCATAGCCCCTGCTGTCCGAGGTGGTAGCGGCGGAGCGCACCGCCTACGAGTGTCACGAGTGCGAGGGCAACCAGAAACGCCAGTTCACCCCGCCCCTGCGGGCGCGTGGCGCCGGAAGCGGGCGGGGCAGCGCCCTGCGGTTGCCGCGCCCGCGTCGTTACTGCCATGCTCCCCCCGCTTCATTCAGCGCGGGAAACCGGGGCCGTTGCACCTCCCACTCCGCGCGGGTAATTTGCCATCCTGTAAGTATCAGGGGATTGTCCGTCATCCGTCACTCCGTGCCATGCCGTTCGCCGTTTCCGTTTGGCCCGCGCTATTGTTTGTAGAAGGCACGGGCCTTTTCCCATTATCCGCACCCTCAGCCCCGTTAGCATAAGCTGCAAGCGTCCGGCGGGCAATCGTGTCCCATGAGAAGCGGGCGGCATATGCGCGTGCGCCCACGCCGAGCCGTGCGGCGTATTCCCTGTCTGTTAGGATATGTCGTACTGCTGCCACGGCTGCGGTCGCATTATTGGGAGGGACAAAGGCCACTACTTTATCGGTCAGCGGCGGCAAACCGTCGTACGCCCCCCGCTCCGGTGTTGTGGAGACCACGGGCACGCCTTGCGCGAGCGCCGCGAGCAGGCTGCCACGGCGCGGTGATGCACCGTCGCGATACGGTAGGAGGCAGATTTGCCCCCATGCCAGTGCGTCCGCCACTGCGTCCGGCGCGAGTGGCCCCGTGCGCGTCACATACGGCGTCACCCCCTTCGCGGCAATGTGGGCGGCGAGCGCGGCGTCCGTGGCGCGGTTCGTCGGGTCATTTACCCCCGCACCCGCCCCGACAAGGAGCAGATGCGCGGCGATGCCAACCTCTCGCAGAAGCGCGAGGGCGTCAATCGCGGTGTCCAGCCCCTTCGACGCATTGAGCAACCCGAACGTCGTGAGCAACATGGCCTCCGGGGCGATGCCGTACCGGGCGCGAAACTGCCGTTGCGCTTCGGGCGATGGCGCCGGGTTCGTCGTCGCGGGAATGTTGCTGCCAATCGGCACGAGCGTCGGCTGCACATCCCAACGCCGGAGCAATGCGGCATCCGTGCCGTTCGTGACGATAGCAACATCACTCGTACGGGCGAGAAAGCGCGTAACGCGGTCTCGCAACGGCCCCACTTTGGGAAACAGGTAGGGTGGGCGAAGATCGTGAAAGGTCGTGACAACACGAAACGGCCATGCGAGCGGTGGCGGAAACGGCGACGGGAACGCCTGATGCAGTACCGGGGCGTGCCAACCGAGCCGCCAGGGCAACAGGTTCACGGCGGGATGCATCCCGTACATCCCCGTCTGGTACTGAAGGTGAACGATTTCGGCTCCGATACGATACACTGCACCATGTACCCGCTCCGTCAACCCCCAACCCCAGTGTGGTACCGTGCGGAGCACACGTACGCCGTGCTCGTCCGGCGCATCGGATGCGTCGCCACCGGCGTCGCTCGTCAGCACGGTAACGATTGCGCCATGCAGGCGGAGATGGCGTGCGAGCAGGGCAGTGTAATCGCCGATCCCGCCGGGCATCGGCGGGTACTCCGGCGAGACGACCAGCACGCGCGGGCCATCGCTCACTGCCGTGGCTCCATGCCAAGCAACGCCCGCAGGGCCAGCCATGCCGCCCCGATGCGCGCCGCCCGCATCGCGCGCTTGTGCCCCAGGAGCCACTTCGCCCCCTCACGTCCGAGGCGTACCGCTTGGTCCGCTGCCAGTCCCGCGCGCGTCACCGTGCCGACCCATGACCCGTATTGCCGCCCAATCAGGTACGCTTTGCTCACCGCGAAGGCACGCTGCCGCGCCGGTATTGCCTGCCCCGTGCTTGCCCCCTCATGGTGGCGCACGGCCGCCTCCGGCACGTATCGCACCCGCCAGCCCGCGCGCCGCACGCGCCCGCAAAACTCCGGTTCCTCGCTGTAGAGAAACAGCCGCGCGTCCAGCAGCCCCACGGCGTCGAATACTTCGCGCCGCACGAGGAGGCACGCGCCCATCAGCCAGTCCGCGTCGTGCGCGGCAGTATCTGGCACGTCTGCCATCGTGTACCACGCAATCGCGGGGTGCGCGGGCCACCACTCACCGAACACCGTGCTCTCCATGAGCGCGCTACCGAGCGTGGGAAAGCGGTACCGGCTTGGTTGCACCGCGCCATCGGGATAGACGAGCCGTGGCCCGGCCACACCAATCGTCACATCCGTCATCATGGCGTTCCAGAGCGCGCGGAGGGCGCCGGGCGTCAGTTCCGTGTCGGGATTAAGCAGGAGCACGGCCCGCCCCGCCGCGCGGCGGATGCCGAGGTTATTGCCACGGGCAAAACCAGCGTTTTCCGTCGCTTCCAGCAGCGTGACATGCGGGTACTCACGGTGCACCATCGCGGCGGTGCCGTCTATGGAAGCGTTGTCTACCACAATCGTTTCAAGAAGCAGGCCATTCGTGTGTGCCGCGACCGACGCGAGGCACGACCGCAGCACGTCGCGCGTGTTGCGGCTCACGATCACCACCGAGATGTCCGGGCGGCGCATCACGCCACGCTCCGCTGTCCCTTCCGCGTTCATGGCCCGTATCCTACCATGCGGCGCGGCAACGGGATGGATCGGTGGTCGTCGCATGCGGAAGCGGAGCGCCGCAACTTGTAGTTACGACGTCCCGCGCTCGTAATGCGTTGGCCCGCGCACCGCTACAGGTTCGCGGCGAGCGGTGGAATGAGTTGCTTTTTGCGGGAGACCACGCCGGGGAGATGCAGGTAGCCGTTCTTTGTCATACCGCCAAAGGCACGCTCCACGGTGGTTTTGCTGTCCGGGTCAAACAGGAGATCGGTCGCCTCACCGATGATGTCCGTAATCATCAGCAGGTAGATGTCCAGCCCCTGCCGCTCCTTTGCCACCGTGATTGCCGCGATCAACTCGTCATACCGCTCACACACCGCGACGAGCGAGAGCACGTCTACCTGCGCCACGCCGACCGCCTTGCCACCAAAGGTGTACGGTTTGTAGTCGTTGCGCACGAGTTCCTCCGCCGTGCGCGCGGAGATGTCGGAGCGCGCCGCGAACATCTCGTGCGCCAGTGCGTTCACGTCTACGCCCGTGCGGTCAGCGAGGGCGGCGAGCACGCGCCGGTCGCGCGCCGTAGTCGTCGGGGAACGCAGCAGCAGGGTGTCGGAGATCACCGCGCACAGCAGCAGGCCGGCGGTCGTGTCATCCAGTTCCACCCGCTCCGGGTGCGGCAGGTGATGCCACCGTTCCGGCTCCAGATACATCTCCGCGACCAGTGTGGCGGTCGCGCCTACGGGTTCGGCGAGAAAAAAGATCGGCGCGCCCGTGCTCACATCACCGATGTTGTGGTGGTCTATGACTTCGGAGACCTCAGCCATGTCCAGCCCATCCACGGACTGCGACCGCTGGCTATGATCCACGAGAATGACGTGCGCCTGGGTGCGGCGGAGAAAATCACTGCGCGTAATCAGGCCGACCACGCGCTCCTGATCGTCCAGCACCACCAAGCTGCGCTCGGCGGAATCCAGCAGTACCTGCTGCGCGTCCTCGATCAGGGCATCGGGGGAAATGGTGATCACGTTCGTGCGCATCGCCTCGGTCACGGGCACCGCCATGTTGACGAGCCGTGCGGTCGCATAGGTGTCATAAGGGGTGGAAATGATCGCCGCGTCATAGCCTGACGCGAGAGTGCGCACCTCTTCGCTCACCATCGCACCGCCGACCACGATCAGGCACCGTGCCCCCGCCGCCATCGCCGAGAGCTGCATCAACTCGCGGTCGCCGACGATCACGAGATCACCGGGGGCGATGTACCGCCGCATCGTTTGTTCCTGCATTGCCCCGACGATCACGTTGCCATTCAGGGCGGTCTCCGGCTCGCCGATGAGGATTTTGCCTTCGAGCAGGGCGGCGATTGCCTCCACCGTGGTCGGTACATCCTGGCGGTCATGCAGTTGCAGATCGCGCAGGTACCGCTCCGCGATGTCGTCTACCGTGACGACACCACGCAGTGTGCGGTCACGCCCGACCACGGGAATCGTGCGCACTTGCGAATCGTGCATGATATCCGCCGCCGTATAGAGCGTGTCCCGCTCCAGGACGACGCGTACATCCCGGCTCATCACGTCACGCACGCGCGGGCGCACGTCCTTGAGTTCCACGGGGGAAGGCCCCCCGAAGCGACCGAGCGCGACTCGCGTTTCCGGGTTCAGCGGCCCAAGTACGGCGGGCACGTAACGCGCGTCGCCGTCTTCCTGCGACTGCTTCAAGGTGGCATAGGCAATGGCGGCAATCGTGCAATCGGTATCGGGGTTGCGGTGGCCGACGACCCAGACCGTGTCTGCATCCGTCCGCACCATCTCACCTTGTGTGGTACTCAATCGCGTGGGTTCCTTTTCACTCGTGACCCGTGGCTCAAGCACCACAAGCGATGGCGCATCGAGCCGGACAACTTCCCGCATTATCGCACTCATTCGCAAACCCCCTCAGAATCGTGATTTTTATGAACGTAAGTTGAAGTATAAAACACAAACCACGAATTAGCGAGGGGTTTCACCAGTTGACAAAACGTTATGGGATATGCGACACTAGGGCAACACTTGTTCGCGTGTACGAACAGCTTGAATACGACAAATAGTGCGCAACGGGCCGAGGCATTGCGCGGGGAGGAGGCGGACGATGAGTACCACGCCGGAAACGCCGAATGAGAATCCACTCGCGGGGCGGCGCTCGGTGGCCGGGATTCCCGACACCCCGCAGCCGGAGCAGCCCGCACTCTTTGCCGTGGATACAAACGGCAAGCTGACACCGGGCATTGCCCTGATGCGCGAACTGACCAGCGATGCCACGCTCACGCTCGCCCGCTTCTGGTTCCGGCGCTACCTCGAACAGAGCGGCCACCCGAAAAACACGATTGAATCCTACTCGTACGATCTCGCCCTGTTCGAGGAGCGGATTGGCCCCAAGCCCGTCTCGCAGATTTCGGCGCGCGATGTGGCGGCGTTTCTCGGCGATTCGAGCACGCGCAGCACGCGCAAGCGGCGGCTGACCTCGCTGAACGGTTTTTTCCGCTTTCTCGTCGGGCAATGCAAGCTCGTTGAGGACAAGGACAATCCGACATCGGGCTTTTACCCGGAGCATGTGCCCCTGAAGACGCCGCAGCCACTGTTCGCGGACGAACAGGTGCGCTTTCTCGCAGCGGCGGCGGACACCAACCCGCGCGCCCTGCTGATGGCGCACCTGCTCCTGCGCCTCGGCCTGACGCGCGGCGAACTGCTCGTGCTGCGGCGCGACCACGTAGACGTATCGGACCCGCAACGGCCCGTGGTCTACGTGTTCTACGATCAGCCGCGCTACCGGGGCAAGGAACGCAAGCTGCTCGCGGACACGCAGTTCGCCGCCGCCCTCACGGATTATCTGGAAATCTACGAACCAGCAGACCGGCTCATCCCCCTGCCACCGCAGTCTATCAACAAGATCGTGGAGCGCGTGGCGACCGACGCGGGGCTGACGAAAAAGGTCACACCCCAAAGCCTGCGCGATACCTGGGCAGTGGAGCGCGCGCGTGAGGGCGCGGACGCCCCGAAGCTCATTGCCCTGCTTGGTCTCGCCGAGGACAGCCGCAACAAAATGAGTGTGGAGCGCTACATCAAGCTCGCCAGCCCTGCTCTCACCTGACAGAGCGAACGCTGCAAGGGATGGACGATGGCAACATGGCTTGAACGTTACCGGGCCGGGGAGCATCGCCGCGTCTGGCTGGAAATGACGGCGATCGGTGATGCCATCCGACCAAAGACCGCAGCGCGCGTCCCGTCTCAATTGGCATGGGAAGACGTGCTACGCGAGACCCGCGATGACCGCTACTTCACGCGTAATGCTGATGCAGTCGCCGTAGCACAGGAAACGATGCAACAGGCACGGCAAAACGTCGAAATGCTCGTGGCCCGGTTGCGTATTCTCGGCCACCAATTTATGGAGCCAGACTGGGCATTCATCCCGCCACCCCCAGATACATCGGCACAACTCCGCGCGTTTGAACGACTCATTGGGCCGTTCCCACTATCAATTCAGGCATGGTATGAGCAGGTGGGCACGGTGTATCTTCGGGGGGAGCATCCACGTTTGAGCAAGTATCGCTGGGATTGGGCATACCACTACTCGACGTTCCCGGATCCCCTCGAATTTGCTGGTCCATTCAATTACCTCCAATCCGAATACGACGAATGGTTGTCCTACCAGAAGCAAGGCGACGCGTCCCCATTTGGTATCAAGTTTTCAGGAGACGATTACAATAAAGCAAACATCAGCGGTGGTCCAGCCTACGAAATCGTGTTGCCAAATGCTGCCGCAGACGCTCCGGTTCGTTATGCACCCTATGGCGAGATCATGTTCGTGGAGTACCTGCGACTGGCGTTCCAGTGGGGTGGCTTTCCCGGTTTCTCGAACTACCCGGACTACCCACAGGAAGAGATTGCCTTTCTCACCGATGGTCTCTTGCCACTGTAGGGAGATGTACACCTACCTACAGTACGCAAGAGCCACGATCATGTGATGAGCCCTATTCTGTCCGCATATTCGCTCGCGCATCCCGCCAGGGCCAATTCCGTTCAATCGCGCTCATGGTGTTCGGGGGCGGAGACGCGGGCGTGGGCTTCGTTGTCGGGTAGCGCGAGCCATTCTTCGGTGATGCGCACGTAATCCCCGGCGCGTTCCTCGTGCGGTGTCGCGCCACACGCATCGAACACTTCGATGCGCGCATGAGGGTTCGCGTGGCGGAACCCTTCGGCGTAGCGCACGGGGGAAATGCCAGCATTCGCACCCCAGAAGATCAGCACCGGTTGCGACAGGCCCGCGAACGCCTGACGAATCGGCCACGCCAGCAACTGGCCCACAAAGGCGGCGGGCGCGTACCGGGCGTTCGGTTGGTGTGCGGCGGTGTAGTAGTACTCCAGCAGTTCATCGGTGACGAACGCGGGATCGTAGTACGTCTGCTTTTCGAGAAAGTAGCGGATGCTCGCCTTGGACGCTAGCCCGTTGAACAACGCTTCCCCAAGCACAGGGGATTTAATCAGCGCATACACCGCCTCTTTCACCGGGTCGCGCGTCGTGTCCGCCAATTGCTCAATCCCCGTCGGGGTCGAAAGCACGAGGCGCGTAAAGAGCGATGGGTGATCGTGCGCGACCTGCACCGCGTACGCGGCGACGAGGCTGCTCGCCACCACCACACACGGCCCGCCGATCACGTCCTGTATGAAGTCTCGGATCAGTTGCATGTATGTTTCGGGTGTGTAATCCATCGCGGGATGATCGGAGAGGCCAAATCCCAGGAGGTCGGGGCAGTACACGCGGTGCCGCTCCGCGAAGGGGGCGAAGACGCGGCGCATCTCGAAACCGCAGGCGGTGGCATAGATGCCGTGCAGGAGCAGGAGCGGTGGCCCGTCGCCCCGCACCGCGTAGCCGATCTCGCCATCGCGCCACGAATACCGCTTTTCCTCACCGGGAAGCACGGGCCACAGGGGGCTGGCGGCGGCGGCAAGCGCGGCGTTCACGCCCGCGAGCGCGGCGGCAGTACCTGCGAGCGCGCCTGCCCCAATCGAGAGATTCTTCGCGGTCGCCATTGTCTGTCGCTCCTTTCGCCGCACCCATAGTGTTCCCCGTTGTTTTGCAATAGCGTTGCCAGGGTACGAGATCGGGTGGTGATATACTGTTAATCTTTTTTGTTGCCCCGCTTCACATTGAACCGCTTGGATTATACACGCTTTCCGGTGCCAAGTTGCCGGGCAAGCCATGCGAAGGCTGCTCCTTGCATTTCCGTATCGAACTTGTGCGGGCCGGGGTAAAACTGACCCGTGTATGCGTCCGGGGAACCGGCATCGCGGTACCGCGTGGTGAGCACGTCATGCGCCGCCTGCATCCCTGCGGACGTGAACAGCGCGTCCTCACGGTCGTACTGCACGAGCAACGGCCGGGGCGCACGGCAGGCGGCGAGGTCGGGCCAATCACCGTGCCGTGCCCAGCCGTGCGGGAAAAACATCCAGGTATGCACCATGTGGTGATCGAGCAACGACGCATACGTACTCATCAGGCCAACGATCACCGCCCCCGCGAGCGCGTCATGCGTCGCTTGCAGGAGCGCCGCGCGGTTGCCGCCACCGGATAGCCCGATGCAGGCAACCGCCGCCGGTTCTACATCGGGGCGTGACCGCAGGTAATTTACCGTGACGCGGTCTTCGTAGCTCACCACCCCCGCGAGCGTGGTACCGAGCAACGCGCAATACTTCTCGACCCAGTGTTCAAAGTGCGCGGCGGCGGCATTGTACTCCGCGATCTCCTCCGGTACCGCATTATTCGTTGCCCAGAGGCTGCGGGAGGCGGTGGTGAGCGCGCGAACCTGCTGCGGCATCGTTTCGAGAGGAAAGCGTCGGCTGCCCCAGAGAAACGTGTCGTGGATCAGCACGACGAAGCCCGCCCGCGCGAGGGCGTTCGCGTACGCCCGCCCATCGTAGTAGCGTGCGCGGTAGGCGGCCAGCACGGGGGACACGCCGGTGCTCGCGTCTATGTCGGCGTCGGCGATCTTTTCCTTACCATAGAACTTGAACCCGCCGTGATCGTGCAAGGCGACCACGCCCGGCAACTTCGCGGTTGCGGGCGCATCCGCCGGTTTCAGCACCCACGCCTCCGTGCGCGGCCCGTATCCGACTGACCACGACACCGCCTCCCCGATCAGCCCGTCGCGCTCCCAGCGATCATCAACGCGCACATCGCCCGGTGCCTCCGCCCCGATGCTGAATCCCAGCACCGCGCGCACCTGCCGCTGCGTCTCATCACCGGGCAACGCGGCGGGGTACAGCGCGCGTTGCCCCTGCGCCGCCGCGACCCAGTCACTGAACGGCCCCAAATCCCGGTACTCCGATGCCATTCCCCTTGCCCCCTGTGTCTCATTTAACGGCGGACGAGGATCAATTCCGTTTGCGGGGGCACGAGCCAGCGCGCGCCGTTTTCGGTGACTTCGAGATCATCTTCCACGGTAATCATGCCGTAGCCGGGTACGAAGGTGCCGATTTCCAGCACGTAGCACTGGCCCGCCTCGACAACCTCATTGGGCTTGTCGCCGTACCGCTCCCAGCGGGGGTAAAACCCACCGCCGCCGTCGTGCGCGACGTGGCCAAGCTGGTGGCCGAGGCCGTATTGCCACTCCTTGCCGCGCTCCTCGAAGTACTCCCGCGCCGCCGCGTCCACTTGCCAACCGATGACGCCCGGTTTGACCTGGGCGAAGCCTGCCGCGAGGGCGCCGGTCACGGTGGCGAAGTCCCGCTTCACGGCGGGCGGCGCGTCCGTTTCGCCATCGGCGAGAAAGTACCAGGTGCGCTGCATATCGGAGGAATAGCCATCCACGGTGATGCCGAAATCGAGCCGCAAGAGCTTGCCCTTCTGTACCGCGTTGTCCGTCGGGCCGACATGCCCGATCGGCGACTGGTCGCCCGCCGTGACGGACGGGTCGCTGTCCGGGTCCCACGAGAGGCCGTATCCCTGCTCGCGGCAGCGGCGATGCATATAGTCGTAGATTTCCCGCTCCGTGGTGCCGACCTGCACCCACGCGGTCAATTCATCGAAGAGTTTGACCGTTTCTTCACACGCCCGTGTAATGCGGGCGCGCTCCTCCGGCGACTTGCGCCCGCGTACCCGCGTGACGATTGGCTCCGCCGAGATGAACCGCTCAACGAACGGCATGCCCGCGAGCGCGGCGTTGAGGTTGAGCCACATGCCGTACGTCAGGCCGTCCGCCTTATCGTTGTCGGTGGAGTAATCGAGGGCAATCGTTTGCGGGTCGAGCCGCGTGAGCAGGGCACGCAGCGGTTCGCTCCACCCCTGCACGTAACCGTGCGCCGTGTAAATGCCCATGCGCTCGTACTGTGCTACGTCCGCCGTGCCAACAAGGGCGTGCGCCTCGCCCGTGCGCGTGAGGATAAAGGCGGAGGGCCATGTCGCGCTGCCGCCAACGACGATGGGAATGGAGGGGTCACGCAGCGTACTCGTCTCCCGCCCGATCAGCATCCACGCATCCACGTTCAGTTCATCGAGGATGCCGAATGCCTGCCGCACTTTCTCCGTCAGAAGCTGATTCGCCATGCTGCCCTCCACTCAACTCCATCGTGTCGTTTCGTTGTTGTGCGCAAGGCACGAAGGCGTTTCTTCCTTTGTGCCCTCTGTGCCTCTGTGGTAAAGCCTTTTCATTGCGAGGCGACGCGCTCCCAGACGAGGGAGTTGCGCCGCGCCTTGCCACCGGAGCGTTGCGGCGCGGTGCTCAGGGTCATGCGGTTGCCTCCATCGTGGTACTCAACGTACCGTTCTTCGGTCGTGCCCGTGCGGTTCGGGTAGAGGCTGGTGAGGAAGTGGTGCCGCACGCGGTCGCCGAGCCACTCCCACCGGGCGCAGTACGAGCGGTACGTCGCGGCGGCGCTGGCCCGCTCCGCGTCGGTGCCCCCGAGTGTGTCGCCGTCCGCGAAGGGCGCGCGGTTTGCCGCCATCATCTCGACCGCCACGTAGCCATCGTCACTATAGAGAATGTAGCCCACCGCGTCCGGCCCATACGGGTACGTTACATTGCCGTCTTCGTCCCGCATCTCGAACGAGACGAGCCGCCATGCCCCGATCAGGTCTGACCGATCTACCATGTATCGCCTCTTTCCCCGTTGCAGATGGTTATTGCACCAAGATCACGGGATGGATACGGGAGCTAATCGTCGCCGCTGCTCCCGGTGCCGGGGGCGGGAGTGCGTTGCTGCGCCATGATTTCCACGGCGGTGCGGGCGACGCCCGGCTGGCCGTCGAGAACGTCTTGTGCGGCATCGAGTTCGTTGGCGTCGTTTACCGCGATCAAGCGGGCATTATCGGCGGCGATGCGGGCGGCGGAGCGTTGTGTTTTGGCATCGAGCCGTCGCGTGACGATGAAGGTCAGGCAGGAAAAGCCGCAGGCAATCATGAACGGTATCTGGTAGCCGACGTAGTTGAGGATGATGCCCGCCGTGATCGGCACCACAATCGCGGCGGCGTGCTGCATCGTCACGCCCATTGCGAGGCTCGGCGCGATCTCCGCCGGTACCGCTACCTTGCGCAGGTAGGTCGCCGCGCCGATGGGCGAGAGCGGCTGAATGAACACGTACACGATGTAGCAGCCACAGGCGACCGCGAGGTTGTTCGTGAAGGCATAGCCCGCGAGGGCAACGACGTACGCGATGTTGATAATGGAAAGCATCGAGCGCTCGCCGTAGCGGTCGAGCATTTTGCCGACCCACGAACCGGAGAGCACGCCCGCGAAGGTGATGGCGACCAGGAGCAGCGAGACCTGCGACACGCTCAGGTGGTACTGATGCACGAGCACGAACAGCCCGAACGAGAAAAAGACCTGCTGCCGCCCGCCATCGAGAATACTGAGCAGGTAGTAGTATCGGTACTCCCGCTTGAGCACGATGGGGTCACGCTTGGCGGCATGGGCGCGCGCCTCACCGTCTTGCAGGTTGGGAAAGAAAAACACCGCCACCGCCGCGAGCAACGCCACGCCCCCCAGCAGCACAAAGGTGGGCCGGAACGACAGCCAGTGGAAGTGAAAGGCAAGCGCGACAAGAATCAGCGCGACGAGCGAACCGGCCTGATTGATCGCGCTCATGCGGCCCAGCAGCGCGCCGCTCTTCGACTCCGTGGTCAGGTTCATGCCCAGGGCGTACTGCGTTTGCAGCACCGTGTGGTAGCCCATGCTGGAAATAATCACCCACGGGGCCACCGTCCAGAAGCTATGCGATGCGCCGAAAAACACGTACCCGACGGAAAGCAGCACGAGCGCGCCCGCCGTGAGGCGTTGGAGCGACACGCGGAAAAAGAGCGCGGAAACGAAGATGAGCAGGAACCCCGGCACCTCACGGATGGCGGTGATGTAGCCGAATTGCGAGGGCGTGAAGCCAAGCACGCTCTCGAAGTAGTTCGTGACGATATTCTGCTGGGCATTGAGGGCAAAGCCGAACGCGGCGGACATCAGTGCAAGCAGGATAAACCCGCGCTGTGCCGCCGTGCGTGCTGACTGGGTGCGTGCAACCGTTGTCATGGTGAGGCCCCTCCTCCGAGTCGTGATGCCGCAGCATACGCGCGCTACGTACGGGGCGACACCACAGTGTCAAAGAGGGTATCATCCTTCGCCAGACGGTACAACCGGCATGGCATCGCATCGCGGTCGCCGCTACCATATACCACCCAAAGGCCGGTGCGTATCACGTAGTCTCCCATTGCGCGACGCTGGCACACCCCTTGCGCTGGCCCAAACTATGATAGACACCGCGACTGTGCCACAACCATCGCACCACATCGCCGCCCCTCCACCGGATGTCATAGACGCCGCACACGCGGCGGGGTTGCACTACCTCCGCAACGATGCCCCCGGCATCACGCGGGAACAGGCGGGCGAGGGTTGGAACTATCGTCGCCCCGATGGCACGTCTGTGCGCGATCTCCCCACGCTGCAACGCATCAAGGCACTCGCCATCCCGCCCGCCTGGACGGGTGTCTGGATTTCGCCGGACGCACGCAGCCACCTGCAAGCGACGGGACGGGACGCGAAGGGGCGCAAGCAGTACCGCTATCACGCGGAGTGGCGTGCCACGCGCGACGAAAACAAGTACAGCCGCATGGTCGCCTTTGGCGAGGCGTTGCCGAAAATCCGTGCCCGCGTAGACCACGATTTGCGGCTGCATGGCTTGCCACACGATAAGGTGCTTGCGACCGTGGTGCGCCTGCTAGAAACCACGCTGATCCGCGTCGGCAATGAGGAGTACGCGCGCGAAAACCAGCATTACGGCCTCACCACCCTACAGAACGAGCACGTAGACGTGGCGCACAACGAAATTCGTTTTCACTTCACGGGCAAGAGCGGCGTAGAGCACAGCATCGGGCTGAAAGATCCCCGGCTCGCCCGCATCGTCGGCAAGCTACGCGATCTGCCGGGGCACGAACTGTTTCAGTACGTGGATGAGCATGGCAAACGGCGTGCGGTTGGCTCCGCCGATGTGAACGCCTACTTGCACGAAATCACCGGCGAGCATTTCACGGCGAAAGATTTCCGTACCTGGGCGGGCACCGTGCTTGCCGCCTTCGCGTTGCAGGAGTTTGAGGCATTCGACTCACAAACGCAGGCGAAAAAGAACGTCGTCCACGCAATTGAGCAGGTGGCGGAACGGCTGGGCAATACGCCGAGCGTTTGCCGCAAGTGCTACGTCCACCCCAGCGTGATTGACGCCTACCTCGATGGCACGATGTGTGACGCCCTGATTGCCAAGACTGAGGCGGAACTGACGGGTGATCTCGCCGCCCTCAAGCCGGAGGAAGCCGCTGTACTCGCCTTTCTCCGCGACCGCCTCTCCGCCGCTGTCCCACTTGCGGGCGAGCGGGCGGCGTAGCGCGGCACCCGCTCGTGCAAGACCGCACCGACGACCCGCGCTTATCTTTCACCATCCTCCGGGGTCGTGGAAGTTAGCACGGCGAGAGTTTCGACGTGCGAGGTCTGGGGAAAGAAATCGAACAGTTCCAGCCAGCGCACGGTGTAGCCACCCGCGACAAACTGCGCGAGGTCGCGGGCCAGCGTCACGGGGTTGCACGAGACGTACACGAACTGGCGGGGCCGCTTGGCGACGATGGCATTGATGACGCGCGCATCCAGCCCGGAGCGCGGCGGGTCCACGAGGGCAAGCGCGAGGTCGGGCAGGACGTGCATCGCCTTTTCGGCGGCGCTCGCATAAAAGGTGATGTTCGTGAGATCCCAGAGGCGCGCGGTCGCCTGCGCCGCCGCCGTTGCCGCCGGGTCTACCTCAATGCCGATCACCCGCCCCGCCCGCCGCGCGAGAAACATCGTGAACAGGCCCGCGCCGCAGTAGATATCCGCCGCCGTATCGGCGGGCGTCAGCGTGGTCAGCGACGCGATGCGCGCCACGAGGCGGGGCACCAGCGCGAGGTTGGTCTGAAAAAACGACCCGGCAGGTAGCACGAAGGGTTCGCCGCCGACTTCCACAATGCTCGTCGCGGCGCCCGGAACGAAGCCATGAGCGGAACTATGGTAGGGGAATGTCTCACCGGAAGGGTGCTTGTACGTCACACTCGCCACGTCGGGAAGCGCGGCGAGGGCGTCCGCGAGGGGATGCAATTCCGGGCGGGCGGGCAAGTCCATGCCGCCGATGCCACCGAAAACGAGTTGCAGTTGGGGCGCGTCCGGCGTGCCGACCACCTTTGCCTCGATCCACACCTTGCCGCGCAGGTCGCGGTACAGTTCGTCGCGGTACCACGCATTCAGCGCCGCCAGGAGCGCCGAGATCGCGGGATGGCTGATCGGGCAATCTTCTACGGGTACAATTGTCTGTCGCCGCCGCTTGCGAAAGCCCGCGCCCTTGCCGAGCGCGATGGCGGCGGAATGGCGGTAGCGCCAGGGTTCCAGCGGCGCGGCCATTCCGGTAACGCCGTCTGGTTCATGTGAAACGCCCGCCTCCGCCGTCAGGGCGCGCACGGTATCGCGTTTGAACGCGAGTTGCGCGTCGTAGCCGATGTGCTGCCACTCACAGCCGCCGCAATCGTGCTCGCGGAAGTATGGGCAGGGCGGCACAATCCGTTCCGGTGCGGCCTCGACCACGGCGGTCACGGCCCCGCGCGTCCACCCCTTGCGCCCCTTGAGCGTCGTCACGGTCGCCTGTACCAGTTCACCGGGAATGCCGCGCTCCACGGGGATGCGTTGCCCGTCGTGTTCCGCCTCCGTCGCGCCGTTCGGCATGAAGGGGCCGAGGCGCAACTCCGTTTCCACGAAAGTCATGCGCTGCTTCGGGCGGCGCGGCGCGGGAGCCTCCGGCGCGCCCGGCTCCTGTAGCGCATCGGGACCGGGGGCGGTCGCGCCCAGATCGTCGAAAAGCGTCTCACTATTCACGGGGTAGCGCATCCATTCTGTCTGTCTCTCATCTCTGTCCCTATCACGCGATCTGCTCGCCCCGCTTGCCAAGCATGGCGCAGGAATCCCCCGTGTTCAGAATTGGGTTCTCGGTATGCGAGAGCACGATGCCATCGAGCGGGGAGCGCACCGTTTCCAGTTCCGCGAAGTCCCGCGCCGAGATAATCGTGCCGAGCGTCGTGCCCACGGAAACCTCGTCGCCCGGTTGTACCGCCCGGAGAAAAATGCCGCCGTGCGAGACGGTGACGCGCGTCAGGTGGTTCCGCACGATGATCTGCCGCGCGGGACGGGTGATTTCGCCGTCAATCATGCCGAGGTGCATCATCACGTTGCGCACACCTGCCTCGCCCTCGCGGATGCGCGCTTCCTCGAACTTCGCGTTGCCGCCGAGTTCGGGCGTGATCGCCGGAATCCCGGCTTCCACCGCGACATTGCGCAGTTTGCCCGCGAAACGCGCCTGCCGCCATTCCTCGTCGTGTTCTTCCATCAACAGGTATTCGGTGCCGAAGACACGCGCCAGTTGCTCGCTCGCGTCGTCCCCCTCGCCGAACACACTGTGCGTCAGCATCGTGCTTGACCCCGTGTGCAAGTCCACGAGGTAGTCCGCTCCCAGAATTGCCCCGTTCCAGATCGCATGCGCCATGCGGGCGGAGAGCGCACCGTCCGGCTTACCGGGCCAGACACGGTTCATGTCTTCGTTGTCATAGGTTGTGCGCCGCTCTTTGTGCGAAAAGGCGACCGTGTTCGCCACGGGCACAGCGACGAGTACGCCGCGCATCTGTGCCGGGTCGAGCGCGACGAGCACGCGGCGCAACGCCTCCATGCCATTGATCTCGCTGCCGTGACAGAGGGCTTGCACGTAGAGCCGTGGCCCATCACCCGCGCCGCCGTTCACCACGCAGACCGGCACCTCAATGAGCGTGCCCGTGGCGAGCGTCCCCGCCTCGATGATGCCGAATTGTTTCTCGCCCGCCGCCGCGCCCGCCGTGCCTGCCGTCACCGTCGCCATCGGTCGCTCCTATTCTTGCCGTCAGCGGCGCATGGTCAGCCGCTTGAATGCCTCCGCCATCGGCAGGTCGGCGCCCTTGCCGACCTCTTCGAGCCGCTCGCGGATGCGCTGCTCAAGGCCCTCGCGCCCGCCCACCTGCGAATCGTGATGGCGCAGGGCTGCGACTTTCTGCTCGAATGTGTCGGAGACATCCACGTAACAATCCGGGTGTTCGGCATTGAAAAACAACAGTTCCGCGACCTTCCAGGGTTCCAGCCCCTCGTCACGCAAGTGTTCGGGGAAGTAGATCGCGTCGCGCGCCGTGGGATAGACCGCGTCCGTGGTCGTGATACCGACATTGCGGTGGTCGGGGTGCAGGGAGTACGGGCGCCAGGGGTCGTGCGTAATCACGATGTCCGGGTGAAAACGGCGAATCTCATGCACGATGCGCCCCCGGAAGCGAAATGAGGTGTCAGTCTGGCCGTCCGGCTCCCGCAAAAAAACGACTTCGTTGATGCCGAGCACGGCCGCCGCCTCGCGCTGCTCCGCCTCGCGGATTTCCGTGAGGCGATCAGGGGTCATCGTCGGGTCCGCGCTACCCCGGTCGCCGCTCGTCACCTGCACGAGAATCGCATCCATGCCGCGACGCACCCACTTCGCCACTGTGCCTGCACTGGAAAACTCCAGATCGTCCGGGTGCGCGACGACGACCATGAATGTTTTATATTCCTCGTCCGGTACCCATTCCGCCATTTCGGTCCTGCCTCCCCCACTGCCTGCGGTGTCTTGCCCCACGGACATCAATGGCGGGCATGGTATCACACACGCACCGGTATGAGCGGGAGTGTGCGGGCGTTGCGGTACAGGGCATAGATGTTTTCGTAACCACCACACCCCCGATGAGCGCAAATACTGCCCAGGGGGCACCCGAGAGGCGCAAAGACACAAAGGAAGCAGAGAGACCAAACAGGTCTTTTTCTTCGTCCCTCTTTGTGCCTTCGCGTCTCTGCGCCTTTGCGCTTCACATTCCCCGCGTTTACTTTGGCTGCACAAAGGCAAAGGTCGTCAGCACCACCGATCCTTGCGTCAGCAGCCGGTCGAAGTTGTCCGGCTGGGCGACGAAAAGCAGCGTCACTACCGTTTTCCCACCATAGACAATCACGTACGATACGTAGTGCAGGCGCGTGCCGCTGTATACACCATAGTACTCGATGCGCCGGGCCGGTTGCCCGCCGATCATCGCGTTCAACGAGCCATTCGGCACCGGCTCGTAGTTCGCGGTGTTCTTTTTTAATGCTTCCGTGATCGTATCGGCCGCGCTATCGAGCGTCACGGCAGCGCCCGTGTCCACCGTGGTGGCGCGCAAGAGGCCGTTCGGGTCATCACAGACCGCTTCGAGGTCTACACCGCTCGTCATCGGGGTGCGGGCTTTCCAGAGCGACGGGATGCGGAACGAGTACCGCCCTTTGGGGTCCCGCAATACGCCCGGTTCCGGCGTGCCACGGGAAACAACACTTGCCACACTTGACCCGGACGCGGCAGCAGTGCTCGCGCGCGGGCTTGCCGTGACGCTGCCAATCCCTGCCGCCATTGTGCCACCCATCGTGGCGCGCGTCGTCCCACTCACCGGTGCGGGAGCGGCGGGCGATGTTCCCGCCGCGCGGCTCCCCGTGACCGCACTGCCAAGTACCATCGGTACCATCGTTGGCCCAATACCGACCGTGGCGATTTGCAGCGCGGGTGGCCCGGCGGGGCCGCCCGGCTGCACGTTGGCCGTCGCTGCCGCCATGGAGGTTTGCACCGCCTCCTGGGGATCGCCACAAGCGGCAAGCGCGAAGACAAGGACAAGGACCGGCGCGAGCGCCAGCATCCTGCGTCTTGCCCACTGCCATCGCTGCTTGTGCAAGAGATATGGTTTCATCGCTTCGCTCCCCTGCTCGCACATTCTCCCCGCACGCTTCATCGCGCCTGAAGGAAGTGTACGTACATACTACCAGAAGAGGCAAGCAGATGAAGCCCCATGCATTTCCTTCTGTTGCGAAATACTTCTGCTGCCCTCGTCACATTTCCGCGCCGTACGTACAATTTGAGGAGAGAACTTGAGTGTGGGCGTCGTGCATGGTATGCTCTGAGGCGGGTTCGCACGGGGATGGGATTCCGGGTTGCGGCGGGTAGATGGATAATCTACCGGGCGCGCCGTGGGGGTAGGGGCTTGTCGCTTTCGGTGCTTATGGTCGCACCGACCTCGTTTTTCGCCGATTACGGGGCGCATGTCCGTCCGCTCGAAGAAATTCGCGCCTTGCAACGGATGGGCCACCGGGTCACCGTCTGCACCTATCACAATGGTGGCGATGTAGACGACATTACAATCCGGCGCACCCTCGATATTCCCTGGCGGAAGCGCATCGTGGTTGGGAGTACGAAGCACAAACTCTACCTCGACGCCGCCCTGCTCGCCCTTGTCGCGGGCGAGGCACGGCGCGTGCGCCCCGACATCGTGCATGGGCATCTGCATGAGGGGGCGATGATCGGGCACCTGACGCGGGCCATTCACGGCGCGCCGGTACTCTTCGATTATCAGGGCAGCCTCACCGCCGAGATGACCGACCACGGCTTTCTCGGCACGCATAGCCCGCTCCGCCCCCCCGTCACCTCGCTCGAACGCGGCATCAACCGCGCCTCTGACCTGATTGTGACCAGCACGCAGCACGCCGCCACGCTCCTGCGCGCCAAGGGCTACCTTTCCCCATCACGCATCGCCTGTGTCTCTGACGCGGTAGATACCGCGCGGTTTCGCCCGGACGCACTGACGCCCGATGAGCGAAACGCGATGCGGGCGCAACTGGGCATCAAGCCCACGGACAAAGTTGTGGCGTACCTCGGTCTGCTCGCGCCGTACCAGGGCACCGATTGCCTGCTTGAAGCAGCGGCACGGGTGCTGCGCACGGAGCCGGATGCGTTTTTCCTCGTTATGGGTTTCCCCGGCAATGAGCGGTACCGCGTGCTGGCCGAACGGCTCGGCATCCTGCACCGCGTCAGCCTGCCGGGGCAGATTCCGTACCTCGACGCGCACCGCTATCTCGCGCTAGGGGACATCGCCGTTGCGCCGAAGCTCTCCGAGACCGAAGGCAACCAGAAAATCTTCAACTACCTCGCCGCCGGGTTGCCCGTGGTAGCGTTTGACACACCGAGCGCGCGGGAAATCCTCGGCGACCGGGCGCCCTTCGCGGCACGCGGTGATGCCGAAAGCCTCGCTGCACACATTACGACCCTCCTGGGTGCCCCCGCCGCGATGCGCCAACGGGCGTTGAATGGCCGCGCGGATGCCGTGCGCAAGTATTCATGGGCGCGTCGCGGCGTGGAACTCTTACGGGCGTACGAGCGCATCCTGCCCACGGAAAAGGCGGGCCTGCTCAATCTCGGCCCCGCACCACGGCACGCGCTGTCGTTCGTGGCAGACGGCGGGGATTAGGGCGGTAGCCCGATAGGACGTGTCGTTCCTGTACCCAGGAGCGTCGGCGGAGACGTATTACAGCCAGCCTTTCTGTTCGGCGAGGCGGGCGGCCTCGGTGCGGTTGTGGACACCGAGCTTCTGGATCGCGGCGGAGAGGTGATTGCGGACGGTGCCCTCGGAGAGCGAGAGCCGGTCTGCAACCATCGTGATCGTGGCGCCGTCGAGCGCGGCAGTCAGCACGTCTCGCTCGCGTGGGGAGAGTGGGTTATCGCCCTCGCTGAGCGCGGCCACGGCGAACCCGGGATCCACCACGCGCTCGCCCGCCATCACGCGGCGGATCGCGGCGGCAAGCTCGGTCGCCGGGGCATCCTTGAGCAGAAAGCCGACCGCGCCGCTGGCCATCGCGCGGCGAAGGTAGCCGGGGCGGCCAAACGTCGTCAGGATCACGACGTGGCAAGTCGGTATCCGCGTTCGGAGCGCACCGGACGCGCTCAGGCCGTCTTCGCCGGGCATCTCGATATCGAGCAGCGCGACATCCGGCTGCGTTTTCAGAGCGGCGGGAAGCACTTCGTCGCCGCGCGCCACTTCCGCCACGACCTCAATGTCACCTTGCAGGGACAGGAGCGCCGCGAGGGCGCCGCGCATCATCGCCTGATCTTCCGCAAGCAGCACGCGGATCATCGCATCGCCTCCGTTATCAAGGGAATGGCCACGCGCAGGCGGAAGCCGCCGGCAGGTATCGGCCCTGCTTCAAGGCTGCCACCCTGCATCGCCGCACGCTCCCGCAGCCCCGCGAGGCCACTACCCGCGCACTTCCCGGCGTCATGCAAAGCGCCGCGTCCATCGTCCGCGATCTCCGCGACCGCCACGCCCGCATCGCGCGTGATGCGAATCAGGCAGTGGCGGGCACGGCTGTGGCGAATCACATTCGTCACGCCCTCGCGTACCGTCCAGGCAAGCACGGCATCAACCGCTGCCGGGAGTGTTCCCGCGTGGTCGGTAATCTCGCAGGCGATGCCCCCTGCATCAAGCACGGTATGCGCGTTCGCCAGTTCGGCGGTGAGCGTCGGCTGGCGGTAGCCGACCACTGCCTCACGCACCTCCCGCAAGGCCTCGCGCGCCACGCGCTCGATGTCGCCGATTTCACTCACTGCCTGCTCCGGGGCGACGGGCACGAGTTGGCCGGCCAGTTCGCTTTTGAGCGTGATGAGCGAGAGGCTATGGCCGAGCAGATCGTGCAGGTCACGGGCGAAACGCAAGCGTTCCTCCGCCACGGCGAGGCGGGCCACTTCCTCCCGCGCGGCGTGCAGCGCGGCGTTCGTGCGAATCATCTGGAACATGCCGAGCACGAGCAAGCCCACTAACGCCGTCTGCGCCACCGACCCGCCCACATGCAGGGGAGCGGGATCGAGCATCCACGCGAGGATCAGCACGAGCGCCGTGGTCGCCGCGATTGCCCGCACCGCGACCCGTGGCGTCATCCAGCCGAAGGTAGACTCGCAATAATAGAAAAGGGCCAGCCAGGGCGTGCCACCGGTGAGGCTCAGGGTGATCGCCAGCACATAGAGCGCCCCAATGCCGACCCGGCGTCTGCGGGTAGCCATGCCATCGAGCGCCATGGGAAAGAGCGTGAGCGGAAGGTAGATGGCGAGGAACACGGCGACGCCGAGCAGCGTGAGACCGCGATGGAGCGGCGAGAAGGGCCGCTGCAATAACTCGGCGACCGGAGCGGCAATAAAGAACACCCAGACCGCGCTTCCCAATCTGCCAAACTGCTCCCGCTGCGCCAACGTTCGATTGCCGCCCGCGATCAGGCCCGACATCAAGGACACGAAGCCCGGCCCGCGCGGGGCGGGCCGGTGTGTTGTCTGTCGCGGTTCTGTTCCAACGGTCGCCATTGTTGCACCTATACCTATGACCGCTGACCGCCGTATGGCCCCAATTAATCCCGCATCCGCCGCGCATACCGCATGGACCAATGTATCATGCACCCCAGCACCGTGTAGACCATGACTTGCGAGACCACGAGGAAGACCGAAACCGGGAGGATGAAGACGAGCGCGATCCGTATTGCCGCCTCCGTCAGGAGCACGATACCCCAGCCAATGGTGAGCGTGGTGATGCCGTGGCGAAACCGCGCACTCTGCCACTGCGCGTTGTAGCGGGCAATCCGCTCCGGGTCGCCCAGCGTGGTGAACTGACGGTAGAGGTAAAATACCATTGGGCGTGCAGCACAGAGCGAGCCGAGAAAGATCAGGCCGGTAAGCCCGGTCACGAATGAGTCCTTGCTGAGCACGAACCATGGGACGCCGGAGATGAGGCTGATCGCCACGGGAACGATGAGGGAGAAAAGCGTGATGATGCCGATCACGTCCGCCTGCCGTGTACGCAGCCAGTGGAGCAGCGTGTTCCCCGTCGGAAAGAGCGCCCCCGCGCACAGGGCCGGTACGGTCGCGACCCCGTGGCCCTTCAAGACCTGATAGAGCACGAACGGTAGCACGCCGCTGACGATGATGTTCGGAATCATGTGGAGCATCACGCTCCGTGCCGAGAACTGCGGTGCCGTATGTGCCATCCGGGCCTCAATCGCTGTCGCTGCCATCGCTTTCTCCTTCGTCGCGTCGTCTCGGACTGCCGAGATTCGTGTCCCTCCAACACTTCTCAGTCTAGGGAGATAGACCGCCGCGCGGAAGTGCGGTCCATCCCGATTCCGCCGTGATATTTGTCATGCTTCGCGCGTTACAATGGAAGCGCGGCACCGTGGGTCGCACGTCGAAACCGTGCGCCAACTCTCTGCCGGGAGCCGGTCGTGGATGAACAATGAGCGATAGGTGACGGGAGGAAGCGACATGCGGATCATCGCGCATCGGGGGGCAAGCGCGGACGCCCCGGAGAACTCCCTCGCCGCCTTCCGGCTCGCGGTTGCGCAGGGGGCGGATGGTGTGGAGTGCGATCTGCGCCTTAGCGCGGACGGCGTGATTATTCTCAGCCACGATGATGTGCTCACCCGCTCCCGTGGTGTCGCAATCAAAACGAATGAGACCACCGCCGCAGACCTCGCGGTACACGACGTGCCGACCCTCACGGCGATGCTCGCCGCGATTCGGGGGCAGGTTTCCATCATCAACCTCGAACTGAAAGAGGCGGTACCCCCGGATTTGCTCCTGGCGACCATCGGCCCCGAACCGGACGGCATCGTACTCAGTTGCTTTGATACGGCTAGTGTGGCCCGGATGCACGACGCCCTGCCACAGTTGCCATTCTGGTATCTCTCGACCACCGGTACGGCGGAAACGGTGCGCGACGCGGTACGGCTCGGCTGCGTCGCCATGCACACCAAACACGAGGCAGCTATGCCCGATTACTGCACGCTCGCCGTATCGGCAGGCCTACCGGTGTATGTCTGGACCCTCAACGACCCGAACCGCGCCCGCCTGCTTGCCGCGCGCGGCGTCGTTGGCATCACGACCGACACACCGGCGCGAATCAAAGCGGCAATGGGTGCGGCGAATGATGAGCTTCCCCGCCAAGACGGATAAAAGACGCTCGCCACGGCGATGAATGATCGCTATCTGCCGTGCTACACTCGCGCCATAGCGTATGGGCGTATATACGAAGGGAGTAGCTCATGGCAGAGACGGCAACGGCGGAGCGGGTCGGGGCGTACATTGACGCGCATTGGGCGCAACATCTGGACGAGATTCGCGCGTTCGTGCGGCAGCCGTCCATTTCGGCGGACGGCACAGGCATGGCGGACTGCGCGCGAATGATCGTGCGCTGGATCGAGCGACTCGGTGGCACGGGCGAGGTCGTGCCGACGTCCGGCTGGCCGGTGGTCTGGGGCAAGGTGGACGCGGGCGCGCCCCACACGCTGCTGCTTTATGGCATGTACGACGTGCAACCGGTGCTTGGCGAGACGTGGCTCGTGGACGACCCCTTTGGCGGCGAGATCATCGTGCCACCGTTCGCGCCGGAACTGGGCGAATGCCTCGTCAATCGCGGCGTCACGAACCAGAAGGGGCCGTTAATCAATACCCTGCTCGCCCTTGAAGCCTTGAAAAACACCCTCGGCAAGTTGCCGATGAACCTCGTGTTCATGATCGAGGGCGAGGAGGAGCTTGGTTCGCGGCACCTGCCGGAGTTCGTCACGGCGAACCGGGAGCGTCTGGCAGCGGACGCCGCCTTTTTCGGCTTTTTTTCGCAAGACCGCGACGGCAAGGTACTGATGTACCTGGGCGTGAAGGGCATCCTGTTCATGGAGTTCACCGCACGCGGCGGCGAATGGGGTGGCCCGACGACGCGCGCCGTGCACGGCTCGAACGCCGTCTGGTACGGCAACCCCGCGTGGCGGCTGATGCACGCGCTCGCCAGCATGATCACGCCCGACCAGAAGCACATCCTGATTGACGGCTTTTACGACGAAGTCGAACCCGCCGACGCTCACGACGAGGAATTGCTCGCGGCCCTCGCGCCCACGCTCGACCCCGCCGCCCGGCTGCAATCGGACGACGTGCGCCGCTTCAAGTACGATCTCGACGGCGTGCCACTGCTGCGCAAATACCTCTATCAGCCGACGCTAAACATTGACGGCATCGTCGGCGGGCACTGGCAGGAGGGCACAAAAACGATCATCCCGCACGAGGCACAGGCCAAAGTAGACGTGCGCATGGTGCCGAACATGACGCCGGAAGACACCTTCGCGCGCATCCGTGCCCACCTCGACCACCACGGCTTCGGTGACATCGAGGTGCAGATTCACGACACCTACAAGTGGGCCAAGACGCGCGTCACCGATCCGCCCGTGCAGGCGTTGATCGAGACCTACCGCCAATTCGGCTACGAGCCGGAAATCTGGCCGCACCTCGCGGGTTCCGCGCCCTTCTACCTGTTCACCGACGAACTGCACATCCCCGTCGCGATGGGTGGCCTCGGCCACGGCGCACGGCAACACAGCCCGAACGAGTACGCCACCGTGGAGGGGATGCGCGCCTTCGAGAAGCACTTCGCCCAATATATCCTCACCCTCGCCGACACCCTGCAAGGGTGAGGGAGAATTGAACCGCCAATACTGCCCAGAGGGCACCCGCAAGACGCCAAGAATCAAAAGATTTTTCGAGAAATCCTTTTCTTTGCATTCCTTGGCGTCTTGCGGGTGCCCTCTGGGCAGTATTGGCGGTTCAAATTCATTTCCCTACCAGCGGATGCGTGACTGCACCGGGTGGGTGTGCTGGTCTTGCCGTTCGGGGATGGGCCATGCGTGCCACTCGTCAATGAATTCGAGCAGGCCCGTCACGGCGGCCTCGAAAATCACGCGACCCTTTTCGGCGGTCGCGGTGGTGGCGTCGCCATGCACGCCAAGCCGTGTCCAACGGCCCCAGTAGTCGTTGAAGCGTACCGTTTTGGTGCTGTCGCTCGACACCCACTTGCCCATCACGTCGTCCCCCGCGCCCGCAAGCTCCATCTGCACGCGGTCCGCCGCGAGGTGGAGGTACAGGGAAGTCTCGAACTCGTCCGCGTGGGCTTGCACCGCCGTATCGCGCACGCCGTTGAACGCCTCCTGCGCAAAGGGCATGTAGCCCGTGGCGGCGCAGAGGGCGTCCGTGGCGAGCGTGGTCTTGCGCGCCACGAGGTCAATCATCGGCGCATTGGAGCCGTGCCCATTGATGAGCAGAATCTTCTTAAAGCCGTGGTACGCCACGCTTTTCGTGATGTTCGTGCAGAAGGCGATCCAGACTTCCGGCTCGATGTGGATCGTGCCGGGGAAGTCTATGTGGTGCAAGTTCAGCCCGTAGGCGATGGGCGGCAGCACGAGCACCTTGTCCGGCGCGCGCCGCCCAACTTCCAGGCAGACCGATTCCGAGAGGAACAGGTCTACATCGAGGGGCAGGTGTCGCCCATGTTGCTCGGTGCTGCCCGTCGGCAGGATCACGACCTTTTGCATCGCAATTGCGTCGTTCATCTCCGCCCACGTCAGCCGGTTGTATCGGTACTCATCTGTCGCGCTCATCGTGTCGCTCCTTCCAGTGATGATATAGCTGCTCGATGGGCGGCATCGTACCACGGACGTGCATATTGATTGCACCCGATTTTGGGTGTCCGTGCAACTGGTAAAACACGGATAGTATCGCTATGCTTACGTCTGGGACCCACGAGTACCGGCTATCGTGGAGGGTCGGCGCATGGCGGGCACGGCGCGGTCAGGGGTCTGGCGAGGGAGTCTCATGCTCGCTTCGCTACTGGTTTGCGCCGCGCTCATTGCTGCGGCCTCGCCCGCGTCCGGCGAGACCGGCTCGGTTTCCGTAGATGTGCCCGCATTTGCGACGCAGCAGTCGGGTATCGAGGGAGCGGTACCGAACTTCTGGGGACCGGCTATCGAGGGAGCGCGACAGGAACCATACGCGGACGCCCCCGGTGGCAGCCGTCGCGTGCAATACTTCGACAAGGCACGGATGGAGGATGCCGCCGCCGGCGTCACGAACGGCCTGCTCACGGTGGAACTGATTTCCGGCCAACGGCAGATGGGCGACAGTCGTTTCGCCGCCTTCGCGCCCTGCGACCTCCCCATTGTCGGTGATCCCGATAACCCGTGGCCACCCTACCGCGCCCTGAATGCCACAGTCTTTCCCGAACGCACTGCCCAGAGCAGTGATGCCGTAGATACCGTATACGAGTCGGATGGCTCATTCGGGCACAATACCAAGCTGGGGGCAAAGCCCGGCGCGGCGGCAGGTGGCTACGCCAGCGACCCCGGCGGGCGGTACGCGCACAACATCCCCGCCGCCTTCTGGCAATACCTGAACAGCTTGCCCGTATCGTGGCAACCAGCGATGGGCTTGCCGCTCACCGAGCCGTTCTGGGTCAATGTGCGCGTTCGGGGGGCGGCAACGTGGGTATTGGTGCAACCCTTCGAGCGGCGCGTGCTTTCCTTTACGCCCGACAACGCCCCCGGCTTCACGGTGGAGATGGGCAATATCGGGCAACACTACTACCGCTGGCGCTACCCCCTTGCGCCCGATAGCGCTACGCCCGCCGCGAGCGTCACCACGACAATCACCCCTGTTCCCGCGACCACTGCAACCACTGCAACCACTGCAACCACTGCGGTAGCCGCTACCACCGTAGCCACCGCCACGGGTACGGCGACCGACACTGCCACGCCAGTGCCGACGGCTGCCGCGCCGGTTATTTCCGGTGTGCGCTTCGGCCTCGCGTCGAGCACGACCGTTGCCCTCTCGTTTCAAATAGACGTGCCCGCGACCTCCCGCATCCTTTTTGGCACCGCGAGCCACTCCTACCAGACAGAACAGGACGTCGCCGCCTCGCCCATCCAGGATCACCACGTCACCCTTTCGGGCCTCACGCCGAAAACCAAATACTATTTCGGGCCGGGCTAAAAACGAGTTTCCCCGGCCCGCTTGCCTTCCTTGCCATAGCAAGGCGAATCACGGCGCGTTGGTGTACAATCACTGTGTACGTAGTGTCTTCTGAATCAGCTTTGTACGTGGGTGAGGGTGTCATTTGTGGGTGTCAAGGAGGCATGAATGCAGCCAGCAGAACGGGGCACACTTGACCAGGAGACCGTGGAACAAGCGGGCCGCGAAATAGGCGATTCATATTTATGTCGCACAGTGATACAGGCACGGGTAGGGGGGTACGTGCCTCGAAAGGGAACGCCAGTTGCCCACACTCACACCTTCTCGAACGATGGGGGGATTATTGGTCGGGCGCAAAGTACGTTCACTCTCGCAGCGCAATTCAAACTCGACGTGAAAAGTGCGCGGTGCGTCTGGAACGCGCTCGACCCTGAGGTTAACGACAAGTGGGTACCGGCAATCCTCGCACCGGCCCTGGCGTACCGGCCTATCCAACTCTGGATTGACCCTTTAGGAGTGGTGAAACTATATGTGCCTCCGGGCAATCGTGTTCCGCGCAACGTGAACACGATTATCAACAAGATGCGGCGTGGCGGTGTCCCCTACTACACCGGCGATGGTCGCCTCGAATGGCAGCGTACGCACCTCTTATGGCTTCGCTATGGCCCCGAACGCGGGAACATTGCCGCGCACATGGATAGAGTGAAGAATCCCGATTCGATAGATCAAGACCTTGATCGTCACATTAAGGCATGGCACCAGGCGTATGGCGGGAAAAATGTCCCCCGGCTCTGGGAGGCGATCTGCACGTTCCACCTGCCCATTGCTGCAGATACCGTCAAAATTGATATGAATTTGACGGTATTGTAACTCATAATCAATAGGAAACAAACGGTGTATACTGTGTACGTGGTGGCAAGCATCACGTACACAGCTTTTTGTGTTGTGTTCGCAGATTACCAACTGAGGAGCACCGGCGGCGTTGCAGTGGGCAGCGTCGTGAATGCCCATGTGGGCGATAGGAGGACATTCATGGTTTCGATGGCACCGACCAAACCGATGCGGCGACCGGCGAGCGTGCCGAGCCGCGTATATCGTCTAGCGGACCTCGCGGCGATCCTCGATCTGTCACTAGCTGAGGTGAGCGAGCGGTCGTTGGGTGGGTTGATACCAGGCCGCATCGAACTGGGGCGCGCGGTGCGCCACGACCGCGCGCTAGTGGATCGTTGGTACGCGGAATTGGTAGGCGGCGATGGCAATTGCGCCGCGTAATCAGGCACACCGAAACGCCCCGCCAGGCGATTCGGCACCAGTGCAATGGAAACGATTGGAGATGCCCCAATGGTAACACAAAGAACGACCACACGCGCTTCGCTCAGCGAACTCGCGGAATGCGTTGCCATGCTCTCACATGGCGTTGACACCGTGCTCTGGGTAGTCGCGGGCGGGTTCGTCCATTTAACCCACGCCGACCTGCCCGCGATTCTGGCATTTCTAGACGGGCGCACGCGCACCCTCACTCTACCTGGTGGCCTGCTGCCAGACGAGCTGGTGAACGCATGAGCCGCCTCACTACGACGAACGAGGCAACGCGCAACGCCCCGAACGTGAACAGCGTTCTTAGCTGCACCGTGGATGCGGTGCAATGGGCGGTAGATACGGCACGAGCGGCAGGAATGCATGCCCTCGCGGATCAACTCGATACCCACCGGGACGGCATCGCCGGGATTGCCCTCGACCTATGGGGCCAGGGAAAGGGCGGCGCGCAATGAACAGCGCCAACAGCGTGGGGGGGATTCCCCCCACGGCCCTCCCCCTTCGCCCCGCCACAATTCCCGCTGCGCTCCGTGACCTGCCACAGTGGGTCGCGTGGGCGTGGGCGTGGCGCGAGGGGACAGCTACCAAGCCGGGGGGGTGGACAAAGGCCCCCGTGAATGTCGCCACGGGCGGATACGCGCGGAGCAATGACCCGGCGACGTGGGGCACATTCGCGGACGCACTCGCCTACGCGCTGGCGCACACTGGCACCACCGCCGGTATCGGCTTCGTGTTCTCGGACGGCGACGGCTTCGCGGGCATTGACCTCGATGGGTGCATCGACTCGGACACTGGCGTGATAGACCCGTGGGCAATGTCCGTTATCGCGGCGATGTCTTCCTACTGCGAAGTGTCGCCCTCCGGTACGGGCGTGAAGTTGTTCACCCGTGCCACCCTCCCCGGTGGCGGCATTCATCGCCCCCGCCCGAACGGTATTCCCGGTGGCGGGTGCGAGATGTACGACCGGGGAAGGTTTTTTACCTGTACGGGCCATCACCTCGCCACCACCCCCGCCGCAATCCGTGATGCACAAGCTGCCGCAAACGCGCTGTATGCCCGTTTGTGCAACGAGAATGGCCCGAAGGATACTTCACCCTCTCGCACTCCCGTGCCAGTCTCGCTTGCGGACGATGCCCTGCTCGCAAAGGCGCGCGCCGCCACGAACGGCGCGACGTTCACCGCGTTGTGGGATGGCGGGGGTGAGGATGCATCGGCAAGCGACCTTGCCCTATGTGGATTGCTCGCCTTTTGGGTGGGGGGCGATGCGGCACGCATAGATACCCTCTTTCGGCAGTCCGGGCGAATGCGTCCGAAGTGGGACGCACGACACCGACATGACGGCGCGAGCTATGGAGCAATGACGGTGGAGACGGCTTGCACCGGACGCACCGAGTACTACACCCCGCCCCGCCGCGCCACAGTCGGTGACACCCGAACCTCGGCCCGCGCCGGGGGGCGGTACTCACTGCGAACGGGGGTGCGCTGATGACCCCATTCCTCGGCTTACAAACACTCGGAACCATCCTCACCAGCAAAGAACCCGCGATTGACTGGATTGTGGAGGACACGGTAGCACGCGGTGGCGTCACCTTCCTTGTCGCGCGGGCCGGTGCGGGGAAAAGCTTGCTTGCCTGCCACATCGGGGCGTGCGTGGTCACGGGTGTACCGCTCTTTGACGACCTTGCGGTAACGCAGGGAGCCGTGGCGTTCGTTGACTTGGACATGCATAGGGCGCGCCTCACGGGGATGCGCGTTGCCGCCGCCCTGCGTGGCGTTGGCTTCACGGACACCCAGATTGCCGCTGCACCCTTCCATATCGCGGCACAACAATCCTCGATTGATCTGCGTATCGCGGACGTACGCGAACAGGTCATTGCGGAGTTGGCGACGGTCGAAAACCTCGCCTACCTCGTGTTTGATTCGTTCAGCGACTTGCACCACGGCAAAGAGCAGAGCCCCGATGACATGACCGATACCGTCGGCGGGGCAGTGGAGATTGTCACGCGCCTGAACTGCGGTGGCCTCATCTGTCATCACTCGCGCAAAGGGAGCACGAACGAACTGGAAGACGTGCGCGGCGCGTCGTCCATCGTCGCCAAAGCGGACGCCGTGTTCATCCTGAAAACCGAGCGGGAAGATGACGACAACCCCGGCAAGCTGACGCTGTTGCAGCGCAAATCTCGACTCACAGAAGAGGCGCGTCCCCGGCACCTGACCCTTGAAACGAACGGCGACTTGAACGGAGCCTTGCACGCCTACCGCTTCGTCAATAGCGATACCGGGAACAAGGGGGGACGGCCCGCCACCGTGACCGCCGAAGCGGAAAAGATCGTCACGCGGCTCTTGTGGGCGGAGCCTGACATGCCCAAGCCCGACCTCGTGAAAGCGCTGGTGGACGCGGGTATTCCCAAGACCACGGCATATCGCGTGGCGGGCATACGGTATTCCCAAAACACCGGGAAGGGGGGGGTTGGAGAGGTTTTGGGAATCGTGGAATCCCCCGCCACACAAGGGGAAACGGATTCCCAAACCCCTCTCGTGGGCATGGATTCCCAGGAGGGTTCTGGGAACGATCCGGCGCTCTCGGACGCCGCTCGTGAGATCGTGCAACGCACGATTCTTCGCGGATGGGCGAACGACACCCGCCTCGGCTGGGTCACGGATATTTCCCACGATGTGCAGCGCGCCGCGAAGGAGTGCGGGCTGACGCTCGACGCCCTTAATGTGGAGCGCGAGGCCGGGCGAGTGCTTGACTACCTCGGAGAAGGCGGTACCGCATGACGCGCGCACTGTGGGCGCGCGGCCCGCCGGACACACCGATGCCCTCGCGGGTGGGCGAGGGCATCAATGGAGCGCCGGAGCAGGCGGTACTCCTAGTATACATGCTTTAGGCTATCAGTCAAGGAGACATACATGGTAACGATCACGCAAACTACACCGGAAAACGAGTCCACCGAACCAACGGCACAAGCGGTGCTTGATACCGCGCGGGCCAGGGTGAGCGAACTGGAAGGCACCCTTGCTGCCCTGCCAACGGCGTACAGCACGGCGGCGAAACGGGGCAATGCCGCTGAGATGAAGCGGGTGCGTCACGCGAGGCTTGACGTTGAAGAAGAGGTAGCCGCCGCGCGCATCGCCGCCGCTCATGCCGAGATCACGGCCCTGGCCGCCGCGTTCCGCGAACTGTGCGCGCGTGATGAGGGGATCGCCGCCGAAGTAGCCGCCACGCGCATGGTCCTCAACAAAGCGCACGTCGCGTATGAGCAGGCCCGAATCACCAGCACCACGGCGGAAGGCAAGATTTCAAGCCAGCTCTGGGAAAAAGGTGAGTTACGCGCGCAAAGTATGGCAGCCGAAGATCGCTTGAAGGCGCTGATTTCGGCCCCGATGCCTAGCTGACCGACGCACAAACGAAAGGACACCGACGATGTACATTCTCAAGGGCTTGACCGAGGAACAAAAGTTCGCACTCGCCCACCGCCTGGCCTCGCTCACCGACTGTAAGGAGGATCGCCTGTTCGACGGGGTTTTCGTGGCCCCTGCGCTGGTCGGGGCGCTGACGAACGAACTGGTGCGCGAGGGCTTCATCCGCCGCGAAGGTGGCAGGATATTCCCCGGGCCGGAGATCCCACGATCGCCCGAAGCGCAGGCCGTGCTCGACCGGCGAGACCGGATACTGCGGGCCGAGCCACTGACGAAAAAATTGATGGGCGACCCGATGACTCCCGATCGGCGACGGGAACTGCTGGCGGCGAGTGAATTTGGACGCGCGCAGTTACGGGCCGAAGATGCCCCGAAGAAGGCATAGCGATGCCGCGCACTTGCTCGATCTGCACCCACGCTGAGAGGGCCGCAATCAACGCGGCCCTGCTCGCCGGAACCGCGTTACGGGACATAGCGGGACAGTTCGGCGTGAGTAAATCATCCCTTGATCGTCACAAAGAGGAACACCTGCCCGTGGCGCTTGTGCAGGCGAAGGACGCGGAAGCGGCAGCGCACGCCGATGATCTGCTCGCACAACTTGCCACGCTGCAAGCCGACGCACGACGCATCGGAGCACGGGCGGAACGTGAGGGCGATCTGCGCACCGCCCTTGCTGCCGTGCGGGAACTCGTGCGTATGATCGAACTGCTCGCGGAGATGCAGGGCGAATTGAACCGCGCGCCGCAAGTGAATATCACGCTCACGGCGGAATGGCTCACGTTACGCCTGGTGATCCTGGAGGCGTTAGCGGCATACCCGGCGGCCCGGCTCGCGGTGGCGGAACGCCTGGCGCTTGTGGAGGGCGGGCAATGAGCATCGCGGCAGACTTGCTTCTTGCCCTCGATCCTGTGGCCTTCGCGCAGGCATCAGGTGTCGAACCCGACGATTGGCAGCGGGCCGTGCTGCGTTCCTCGGCGTCCCGGCTGTTGCTGAATGTCACGCGGCAGGGCGGGAAGTCATCCACCGTCGCCACGCTCGCGGCGCACACGGCGATCTTCCAGCCAGGGAGTCTGACGCTTATTGTCAGCCCGAGCCAGCGGCAAAGCGCCGAAACATTCCGCAAGGTTCTTACGGTCTACCGTGCGGCAGGGAAGCCGGTCCCGGCAGAGGCGGAGAGCGTGCTGGCATTGACACTGGCGAATGGATCGCGCGTGCTGGCGCTGCCGGGCGCGGAAAGCACCCTACGTGGCTATTCCGGCGTCGCGCTGTTGATCCTCGATGAGGCCGCCAGAATCCTGGACGACTTGTATTACTCACTTCGTCCAATGCTCGCCGTCTCGGGGGGGCGCATGGTCGCCCTCTCAACGCCGTTCGGGGCGCGCGGCTGGTTTTACGAGGCCTGGCGCGGCGATGAACCGTGGGAGCGCTACGAGGTACCCGCGACTGCGTGCCCACGAATAAGCGCCGCATTTCTTGCGGAGGAAGAGCGCAACATGGGTCAGTGGTGGTTTAAACAGGAATATCTTTGCTCGTTTGAGGACGCGCAAACACAGGTATTCACCCGCGCGGAAGTAGATCGCGCATTCGCTGAGGAGGTCGAAACATGGGAACTGTAACGGTTGGCATTGACATCGGGCAAAAGCGTGACCCCACGGCCATCGCCGTGACGGAGATGGAATGGCGCATGGTGGAAGGGCGGCAGGAGGATCATTATACTGCGCGGCATCTCAGCCGGTTGCCGCTCGGGGTGGAATATCCCGCGATCACGGCGCGTCTGGGGGAAGTCGTGACGAATGTCCGCAAGCGCGGGATACCCGTCCGCCGCGTGTATGTGGACGCGACCGGGGTGGGGCAGCCGGTGGTTGACCAACTCAAAGGCGCGGGGCAGCGGATCACCCCGGTCTACTTTACTCACGGCGAACGGCGCACCGAGAACGCGGATGGGAGCATCACCCTCGGTAAGGGGTTTCTCGTCTCGCGCCTCAAAGTGCTGATGCAAACGGGGCGCATTCACCTCGCACAGACAGACGAAATGGCGGCGATGCAGAAGGAGTTGCTGGATTACGAGCTTCGGGTAAACGAGAACGCCAACGAGACCTACGGCGCGTTTAAGGTTGGCGCACATGACGATCTGGCAACGGCACTGGGGTTGGCGGTGCAAGATCAGCCGGGCCGCCCCTTTGAGGCGATAGGCGGCGGCGTACGGCCCGTCACGACGATCCGGCAGTAGGAATACCGGCGGGCGTGACGAAACCCGTTTCAATTTGAAACGGGTTTCTCTTCACTCCTTGTGTGCCGGGCCGTCACCCTTCTTGCGCCAATGGCCCGCACCACGGATGTGCTGGGAATGCAGGCACGGGGACACGGGGCGCGATACAATCAGTGTGAATCGTGCCGCCGCCTGCCCGATAGGAGATACCCATGCTGATCCCGCTCCTTACCATTGCCTTCCTGTGTGCGCTCGTGGCGTTCGCGGTGGCGTGCGTGGTGCTCGGGCAGCGTAGGGTCAATCGCGCGCGCGGGGGACGCCAACAGGGGCGCGATCCGCACGGATCAGCGGCGAATCACCTCGAAGAGAAGGATGGCGAGCACGAGGAGTAGGGCGAATGCCGCCATCGCGCCACGCGGGTACATCGGTCACATCAGCCGCGGGTGTCGGTATCACTTGCACTGCCCGGTCTCCACATGCCTTTCCATCCGGGCTAAACATCTGGAGAGCGGCTTCATGTTTCTTGTCTAACTCTTCGAGCTCGTAACGAACAGAAATCACCACAAGGAACGGGAGCGCGATGATACCCAGACTCGGGATGCGTTCGATGGCCTTCCCAACATTTACCAGCGTGGTCTGACCCTGCTCATTTTGCTCCGCGCTCTCGCACATCACCGCCCATTGAAGATGCATCAAGGCCCCCTTTTCCCTAACGCTTTGGCGTACAGCCTTCCCGTACCTGCCGCGCGCTATCTGTGTCCACTAAGTGCCGTGACCGTGAGTGCTGCCGGAGTACCTAATGCCGTAACGGTTAACGCCGCCGGTGTGCCCAATGCCGTAACCGTCATTGCTGCCGGAGTACCGAGCGCGGTGACGGTGAGCGAAGCAGGTGTACCTAATGCCGTAACGGTCAAGGAGATTGGTGTCTGAAGCGCCGTGGCGGTTGCGTTGACCGTGGGAGACGGGGCAGGCGCGGGCATTACCGTGGGCGCGATCATTGCGGCTGGGGACATCATCGGTGCCGGGAGCGTCGCGGCACGAGTGGCGAGAAACACCGGCGTTGGAAGCGCGCCCGCAGAAGCGTGTGGGCCGCTCACGAGGTCGGAACGGATATACCCGTCGCGGTCGCCTGCCTGCACATGCACCCATCGCATCCCGTCAGTGCCCATCGTGTCCGGCCCGATCACGAGGAGATCTGCACCCGCACCGAATAGCGCAATCACGGCGGCGGTGGGCGCGGCGGAAGCACGCACATTCA